>Ga0310696_10001073_pt1 | contig 40204 bp, 31 predicted proteins | sample AusTroGonzalo_MG_4_FD_203885 | JGI IMG/M metagenome (GOLD analysis project Ga0310696, IMG submission 203885) | Bovine rumen microbial communities from tropical cattle in Woodstock, Queensland, Australia - Gonzalo_02 (v2) (version 2) | ecosystem: Host-associated > Mammals > Digestive system >... | reverse complement strand
TCCGGAACGACCTGCTTTATCGCTTTTTCGAAATTCGCTTTCTGGATCGCGTCAGCCGCCGGTTTCGTTTTTGTGTAGGTAAAACCTATCGCAAGTGCGCTGACAAGCGAGATCGCGAGCAGCACGACGAACATGTTGAGGAAGGTGCTTTCGAGTTTTTTCTTCTTATCCGACATAGTTCACCTCCTTGCCGAATCTCTTCGGCTTGATGTATTTGTCGATGAGAGGAACAAACGCGTTCATGATGAGGATCGAGAACATGCAGCCTTCGGGATATGCGCCGAAAAGCCTGATACACGAGCAGATGATACCGGCACCGACCGCGAAAACGATCTGTCCTTTCGGGTTCATCGGGCTTGTGACCATGTCAGTCAGCATGAAGAAAGCTCCGAGCATAACACCGCCGCCCAGAATGTGATAAAGCGGATTTACGAACTGCTCGGGGTCGATAAGCCATGCGATCCCTGTGAAAACAAAGATCGTAGCAAGGAAAAATACCGGAATATGCCATGAAATGATCTTTTTATACATCAGAAAGAGTCCGCCCAAAAGGATCGCAAGTGCGCTTGTCTCGCCGAGCGAACCGCCGACCGTTCCGATGAAAAGATTCCAGTAGTCGGGAAGTTTTTCGAAAGCGTGAAGTTTGATGTTGCCGAGCGGAGTCGCGGCAGTCATAGCGTCGATATTCCATACGAATCTTGTCGCGCCCGGAACCGGCCATGTCGTCATCGAAACAGGGAAGCTGATAAGAAGGAAAGCCCTGCCGACAAGTGCCGGATTGAACGGGTTTTTGCCAAGTCCGCCGAAAGCCATTTTCGCGATGCCGATAGCGACTAAAGCACCGATGAAAAGCTGCCAGAGCGGGATCGAACTCGGCATGTTGAAGGCAAGAAGAAGTCCTGTTACCGCGGCCGAACCGTCGCAGACAGTGACTTTTGTTTTCAGAACGAACTTCTGAATCAGGTATTCAAGTCCGATGCAGAAAACAAGCGACGCAACGACAACGACCAGAGCTCTTATTCCGAAGTTGAAAAGAGCCGAAACGAGGGCCGGCAGCATCGCCGCGCAGACCAGCCACATGACTTTGTTCGTTGTAAGCCGCCCTTTCTCGTGCGGGGAAAGCGAAACTTTTAAATTATCCATTTTTCACTCCTATTTTTTTGCTGCTCTTTCTCTTCTTATTCTTCCGACATTCGCCTTTGCGAGCCTGATGTAGTCAAGCAGAGGACGTGCGCTCGGACATGTGTAGCTGCAGCAGCCGCACTCGATGCAGTCGGTGACGTTGAGGGCGTCGAGCTCGTCCCATCTTCCTTTTTCGGAAAGTTTTTCATAAAGGAAAGGCTCAAGTCCCATCGGACACGCCGCGACGCATTTTGCACAGCGGATGCAGTTCTGGACTTCGTGCCTTTTCGCCTCGCTCGCGTCAAGCAGAAGGACGCCGCTCGTTCCTTTCGTGATCGGAAATTCGGCTGAAACGGCCGCTTTTCCCATCATCGGGCCGCCCGAAATTATCTTTGCGGTCCCTTCAGGGATACCGCCCGATTTTTCAATGAGAACGCTCGCCGGAATGCCTATTCTGACAAGGTAGTTCGCAGGTTTCGCGAGTTTTTTGCCCGTGACGGTAACAACTCTTTCGAAAAGCGGTTTGTGTTTCTGGACCGCTTCGTAGATCGCGAGAGCCGTTCCGACGTTGTCAACAACGCAGCCGACGTCAAGCGGAAGTTTTCCCGACGGAACTTCGCGGTTGCGGATAGCTTTGATAAGCTGTTTTTCTGCGCCCTGCGGATATTTCAGGAGAAGCGGCTGGACTGTCGTTCCCGGGAAATTTGCAGCAGTTTTCGTCATTTTTTCTATTGCGTCGGGCTTGTTCGCCTCGATCCCGATGACAGCCGTATCGATTTTGAGTGCTTTTTTCATAACTTCGACGCCAACAAAAATCTCTTCCGTCCTTTCGAGCATGACTCTGTGGTCAGCCGTGAGGTAAGGCTCACACTCGACCGCGTTAATGATGAGCGTGTCCGCTTTTTTGCCTTCCGGGATCGTGTATTTGACGTGGGTCGGGAAGCACGCGCCGCCCATTCCGACGATGCCCGCCGACTTCATCGTAGCGACGATTTCTTCGGGTGTAGCCGTGATCTCGCGTACAAGTTCGGGAGTTCTGATGATGCTTTCCTCCCACTCGTCAGCCTCGTCAACATCGATGATGACCGCTTTGACAGCGAATCCAGCAGGGTCTTTGATCGTGTCAACCGCGAAAACCGTTCCGCTTACCGAAGAATGGATGTTTACCGAGACAAAACCGCCTGCCTCGCCGATAAGCGTTCCGACTTTTACCTTGTCGCCTTTTTTCACAACAGGCACTGCCGGTGCACCGATGTGCTGCGAAAGCGGAATCATCACCCGTTTCGGAAGCTCGACCGCCTCTATGGGTGTTCCCGCGCTTATTTTGTTCTCCGGCGGATGAACGCCGCCGATTTTAAACGTCTTGAAATTCAAACTCTCCTCCCCCAAAAATTGTCAACATGACTTAAAGCCGGATTTTTTTATTCTTTTCTCAATTTATTGCAAGAAATTTTCCCCTTTACTTTATTTTGTTTCAGCCTAAAATATTTAGGTTTTAGTTTGTTAGTATTGTGGAGGTTCTCAATGAAAAAGACTCTTTCTCTTCTTTTAATTCTACCACTCATTTCCCTTTTCTTTGCAAGTTGCGGCGGTTCGGAGAAGAAACCGGTCAAACAGGATGATCCTACTGATCCGGAAGTTGTTGACACAGACACAGATACTGATCCGGCCGACACAGGTTCCGAATCGAATTGCGGAAACAATATTGTTGATGAAGGCGAAACATGCGACGGCGGTGCAATGGAATGCAGCGAAATCAACCCCAATTACACCGGTTACGCTGTCTGCAAAGATGACTGCACCGGCTGGGATATAAGCAGCTGCATATTAAACGACACACCCGATTCAGATTCAAACAACACAATGCCGGACACAGACCCTGATACCGGCGATACCGCTCCTTCAGACCTAAATTCTGTTTTCAATTTCGGACCTTACATGGTCAATTTAATTGATGTGAAATCCGGTGCAGACGGTGCGTCAAGAGATTTCAGGATTTACGAGCCGGCAGGCGCTGAAGGAAATATTCCAGTAATCCATTTCCTTCACGGATTCAGTTATAAAATCGCTTACTACGACGATTTCCTGACACAGCTTGCGTCTCACGGATTCGTTGTCGTTTCAAGCCAGTCCAACCACGGTCTTGTAGGTATCGGCGGTGACACATCCATTGAAGAAGCTGCAGAAGTCTTGACTTTCATCAACTGGCTCAAGCAGAATATTCAGGCAAAAGTTTCCGTAACCGTCGATGTCGAACATTTTGGCGTTTCGGGTCACAGCCGCGGCGGAAAAGTCACCAACCGCGTTCTCAACAGCGATCCGACAATAGCTACAAGTTTCTTCGGCGTTGACCCGGTCGACTCGGCTCCGCCGGTAGGAGGCAGTTCAGACCCGACAAGCCTTTCAGATCCGGTCCAGTTTACTGGTGAATCAATGTTCTTGGGAACTGAACTCGGTCCTCAAAAAACTTTTGGAACATCTTGCGCTCCTACGGAAGACAACAGCGTTCATTTTTATGCAAGCTATCCGTCACCGAGCCACCACATAATCGCAGCTGGTGTAGGCCACGCTGACATGGTCGACCCTGCGGATGTCAAGGCTTGCGGAACATATTGCTCAGCTTGTGCAGGCAGCAAAGATGACGGAATGAAACTGATGTTCATCTCCTACACCGGCGGACTTATGACTGCGTTTTTTAACGCAACTCTCAAAGGCCAGACGCAATACGAAGCACTTCTCAACGATTCTTCGAACCATCCTTTCACAACTACGGTTACGGAACATAAATAACTAACATATTTCGGAGATTTGAAATGAAAAAATCCTTCCTGACTTTGTTTCTGTCACTAATTTTTCTGCTTGTCAGCTGCTCCGGCAAAAATGCTTCGGATCTTGTGGACTCTATAGACACCGATTCCACCGACACAACCGTTGACACTTCAGACACAAATGTTTCTGATACCGACTCCACGGACACCGGTACTCCTGACAACGAAATATCGGATACAGACACCACCGACACTGAAAATCAAGATGCCGAAAATCCGGATAAAGAAACATCAGATAATGAAATTTCAGATACTGAAACTTCGGACACAGACACTTCAGACACAGATATTTCCGACTCCGGCACAACTGATACCGACAGATCTGATACCGATGTTTCAGACAGTGATACATCTGACACCTCCGATTCAGATATCGCGGACACCGACAATTCCGACAGCGACACATCCGACAGCGACATTTCAGACAGCGATACTTCAGACTCGGACAGCTCAGACACAGACACTTCAGATTCAGACACTTCAGATTCAGATACTTCAGATTCAGATACTTCAGATTCAGACACTTCTGATTCTGATATCACAGATACCGACTCCGACACTGACTCATCAGACAGTGATGCCTGCGACAACACTGATATCTTTAACAAAGGTCCTTATGAGGTGACAGTCACCGATATCGCTTCCGGAACTGACGGCGCACCAAGAGATTTCAGAATTTACGAACCTGAAAATGCTTTGGGCAACATTCCGGTTGTTTACTTCCAGCACGATTTCCTTTATAAAAAAGATTACTACGACGACATGCTCACCCATCTTGCATCACACGGTTTTATCGTAGTTTCAGGGCAGTCCGACCACGCAAAAACCAACGGGCAAAGTTCGATAACGGAAGCTGGGAAAGTTGTTACTTTAATTTCATGGCTCAAGGAAAATATCCAGTCAAAAGTTTCAGTCACCGCAGATGTTGAAAACTTCGGCATTGCAGGGCACGGCCGCGGCGGAAAAGTCTCAAGCCGCGTCACCAACTACAGCGAGATAACGATGCTGAAAGGTTTTTTCGGCCTTGATCCAGTTGATTCGACACAGTCGTCATCTTCGTATGATGCAGAATCAATAGTCGAGATCACGACCGGAGCGATTTCAGGAAAAGAACAGTGTCTGGCTCTCGGCGGAACATGGTCTTTGGGTTCATGCAGAAATGTAACAATAGATTCTCAGGAAAAATGCGAGATTTTGGGCGGCTATTACTTCAACGGCAGCAAATGTTACAACAACCGTGCAACTCTTCCTACCATGTTTCTTGGAACCGAAAAAGGACGCAGCGGCTCGTCAGCATGCGCTCCGTCAGGCAAAAACAGCACCGATTTCTATGCAAGCTATCCCTCTCCCAGCCGCCACATTATCGCAGCAGGCGTAGGTCATGCCGATATGGTTGACCCCGAAGACCTTTCATCCTGCGGTAGCACCTGTTCAGGCTGCACCGGGAGCGGCAACACAGAGTTGAACCAGCAGTTCATAGCCTATGCTGGCGGACTTATGGCAACCTTCTTTAATTCAACGCTCAAAGGCAAAACACAGTGCGAAACACTTCTCGACGATTCTTCGCAGCATTCTTTTGCAACAATTATTAACGAACACAAATAACATAGTATATTCTTTTTTCAAACAATTTATTTGATTTCCTTCCCTAGACTTTTATAATCGCACTGTTTTAATCTTTTTGACAACCGATTTTGCCTTATCTTTTTACTATTTGGAGGTTAAAAAATGAAAAAAGTATTTTCCGTTTTCTCACTTTTGTTACTATTCTCTTTTTTCTTAGCAAGCTGCGGAGGTTCATCAACTAACGATTCAGCTGACACCGAAACAGGTGCCGACACAGGATCGGAAGCAGACACCGATTCGGGTTCAACCGACACTCAACCGGCAGACACAGGCTCTGAATGCGGCAACCAAACTACCGAAGTTGGCGAAGCATGCGACAGTGACGCAAAAGAATGCAGCGAAATTGACCCTAGTTACACTGGCGGATACGCAATCTGCAAAACAGACTGCAGCGGCTATGATTTTAGCGGATGCAACGGTGGTCAGAATCCGGATCCGGCCGATTCAGGCGATTCCGGTGACACAACACCAGGCGGCGACACAGATTCTGACACTACCGATACAACTCCAGGTCCTTCAGGCGACGTTGAATTTGAAAGATTCGTTGCCGACGACAACCCGAACAAACCGGCGTTCGTAACTGTTGACGACCTTGACAACGACGGTCATCCCGACATGATTGTCGCTCAGTACGGCCCGCTATTGTCAGGAAACTACGATATTTACTGGGGAACCGGCAAACTCGACCAATGGACAAAAGAGACTCTGAATATCGGCGGCGACAACGGAATCAGTTTCCCGCATCCTGTAAAAGTCGCAGACGTTAACGGCGACGGAATAAAAGATATCGTTTCTCCAAGCGGATTCCTCGCATGCGTTATGAATTGCGGAAACATCTTCTGGCTTGAAGGAACAGGCGAAAGAAACAAATGGACAAAACACGAAATCGTAAAGAACAACGACCACTTCTTCTTTGATGTCTCGCTTGTTGATGTTGACGGTGACGGAATTAACGACATCCTCACAAATGCAAGCCAGAAGAAAAGCGGACTGACCACAACTCTGGACGAACGCCTCATGTGGTTCAAAGGTACCGATACAGCCGACAAATTTGAGACAACAGCAAGAGTAATCTCAAGCGGAAATGGCGGACCGTTCCCGAGATTTGTAGACCTCAACGGCGACGGCAAAAAAGACATCGCACTCGCGCAGTATTTTAATAAGGATACATCTGCCAACGGCAGTTTTATCTGGTTTGAACAGACAGACGATATTGAAAAATGGACAAAACACATCATTGACAACGAATCGGGCGAAAGCTTCATGCTTGAATTTATCGACAACCTTTACGGTGACGGCGTAAGAAGAGCAGTCGGCGTCAACCACGTCAACACAACAGACAACCCGAACGGCCCGAAGGAAGGTGTTTTCATATTCGACATTCCTGAAGATCCGACACAGCCTTGGCCCAAGAAAAACATTGCAACCGACATCCAATCAAGAAAATCGCCCTTGACAGGCCCGCAGGCTGCCCCCGGACTTTTCGGTTACGGCGACATCACCGGTAACGGCCTCATCGACCTCGTTGTCAGCGGCGACGGCGATTCCCGCGTATTCTGGTTCGAACAGAATCCGGCAGGAACTTTCACCCAGCACACACTTGACGGTGTTGCCGGAGCTGATATCAACAGCGCCGGTTCCTTCGGTCAGGCAGGCGGAATGCAGATTGTTGACCTTGACGGCGACGGTACAAACGAAATCATCGTAACACTTTACGAAGACAACAAACTTTACATCTACAAAATCAAGAAATAAACTCTCCGGCGAAACGGTTTTCTTAGCGGAGAATCAATGCCAAAATCACCTTTTTCATGGGTTCCGACGCTTTATTTCACTGAAGGATTGCCTTATTTCATAGTAAACACCATTTCCATGGTAATGCTGAAAGATTTAGGAATAAGCAACGGCAGACTGGCAATGATGACAAGCCTTCTCGCCCTTCCCTGGCTTTTCAAACCGCTGTGGAGCCCGCTTGTCGATACGATAAAAAGCAAACGCTGGTGGATAATTGCGACCCAGATGACCATCGCCCTGACCGTGGCAGCTATCGCACTGACACTCTCTGAGCACTCAGCTTTCACGATAACTCTCGTGCTTTTTGCAGTGACCGCTTTCGCTTCAGCCACACATGACATTTCGGCAGACGGATACTATATGATCGCACTGAATGAGCGTGACCAGTCGGCTTACATCGGCATTCGGAGCACATTTTACCGGATCGCGATGGTTTTCGGGCAGGGAGTTCTGATTTTTATCGCCGGATTTATTGAAAAATATGCAAAAAACACCGCCGTTTCGTGGAAAATAACACTCGTTCTGACCGCAGCGATCATGGCGTCACTCGCTTTTTACCACTCCAATTTTCTTCCGAAAGCGGAAGCACAGGCGAATACAAACGATGGAAACATACCGAAATTATTAGGCAATTTTATCACAGCTTTTATATCTTTCTTTATAAAACCGGGATGTCTAACAGCAATAATATTCATGCTTTTATACCGTTTTCCCGAAGCATTGCTTATGAAAATGCTCTACCCCTTTTTCAGCGACCCGAAATCTTCGGGCGGACTAGGGCTCGGAAAGGAAGCGTACGGCCTGATTTGCGGCTCGGCAGGAGTCGCGGCGCTACTTTTTGGCGGAATTTTGGGAGGTTTTTACATCTCCAGACACGGATTGCGCAGATCCATGCCCCTGATGGCACTGAGCCTGACACTGCCATGCATAGTCTACCCATTCCTCGCACTGGTTCAGCCCGAATCTCTCTGGTTAATAGGATTTTGCATCGCTTCCGACCAGTTCGGCTATGGATTCGGCTTCACAGCCTACACAGTCTATATGATGAAATTTTCCGACGGCCCGCTGAAAACATCACACTACGCGATTTGCACAGGATTCATGGCGCTTTCAGCGATCATTCCCGGAGCCATTGCCGGATATCTTCAGGAAATCTGCGGATATACAGGATTTTTCCTACTGGCGGCACTAAGCTGTGCCTTAACACTTGCCGTCACTCGTCTGGCAGTAAAGTAATCTAGTGAATCTAAGGAATTTACGTCGCGATAATTGTTTATTTTAGATTTGTTCATTTCTTGTTTACAGATTTTTCGCGTTTCTGACGAGTTCTGCACGTTCTTCAAGCGGTTTGCCGAAGAAATACGAGCCCATAACGGCAATGTCGGCACCTGCTTTGATGACTTCAGGCAGGGTTTTCGCATTCACGCCGCCGTCAACCGAAATTTCGTAGTTAAAGCCGTATTTTTCGCGGATCTCGGCAACTTTTCTGATTTTTTCAGAAGCGCTTTTTATGTATTCCTGGCCGCCGAAACCGGGGTTTACGCTCATCACGAGGAAAAGGTCGCACAAATCGCCGACATAGGGGAGAAAATCAACCGCCGTGTGCGGATTTACCGAAATTCCTGCCTTGAGTCCGAGCCTTTTTATAAACTGGAGAGTGCGGTGAAGATGCTGCTCCGTCTCGGCGTGAACTGTTATCATTTCGCATCCCGCATCGGCGAATTTCTGGATGAACAGTGTCGGGTTTTCAATCATGAGATGCGCGTCAAAAGGAAGTTTTACGAGAGGTCTTATCTGCTTTACTATCATAGGACCGAAAGTGATGTTGGGAACAAAATGACCGTCCATGATGTCAAGATGGACCAAATCCGCGCCGCTTGTCTCAATTGATCTGATTTCTTCCTCAAGTTTTAAAAAATCGGCTGAAAGGATTGAAGGAGCGATTTTTATCATTTTATTTTCCTCATTCTGCAGATAAAAAATATGTCTCTGTTGTCATCCGGATCTGTGACGGTAAAATAAGATTTTTCAACCGAAAATTCGGGATGGTGGGCGGAAAAGTTCTTGATCTGTTCAAGAGTTTCCTCTTTTGTGAAAGTGCAGACTGAAAAGACAAGGATGCCGCCTTTTTTCAGGTATCTGCCTGCTTTTTCAAGAATCTTTCCCGAAATTGCTGCCATTTTTACGGGATCATCGTTGTTTTTTATCCACTTGATTTCAGGGTGACGCCTTATCGTTCCGAGCGCACTGCACGGAGCATCGAGCAGGACTTTGTCGTATTTGCCGTGCCATTCAGGATTGTCTTTCGTGGCATCATGGAGTTTCATTTCAATATTTTTTTTGCCATGCTGGATTATAACGTCCGCAAGAAGATTAAGGCGGTTTCCGTTGACATCAGCTGCTGTGACAAATCCGTCAACACCTGTAAGATACGATGCAAACAGCGTTTTGCCGCCAGGGGCTGCGCACATATCCAGAATTTTGTCGCCGGGCTTTATATCCATTTCGAGAACTGAAAGCTGGCTTGATTCATCTTGGATGTAGATATTGTCAAAGCCTTTCAGCATCGAGAAATTGACAGCCTTGCTTGTGCAGATTCCGTACGGACTTTTTTTCGCCGCTTCAGCCGTTGCTCCCTTTGAAACGAGTTTTTCGATTATCTGCTGCCGTAAAGTTTCGTTTCCTTCGATTCTGAGAGTGATTTCGAGAGGCTTGTTAACAATTCGAAGATATTCCTCAATATCCTGTTCTACGGTCTCTGCCTGCGCTTTGATTCTGTCGAAAAGCCATTGAGGTACTGAATAATAGGTCTGGAGGAACTCATCGTGTCTTTCTCCGAAATCGGCTTCCATATTTTCCCGTGTGGGATCGGTGCGGAGAATTTCGCGCAGAATGAAGTTGACAAAACCGGCAGTTTTTTCGTTTCCGCAGCGTTTTGCAAGTTCTGCCGCCTCGAAAACTATTGTCGCAGCCTCTCTGTTCGACATGAAAAGTATCTGGTAAAGCGAAACTCTGATGAGGGCCAGCAGCTCTTTATCCATCCGTTTCAGCGGTTTTTTGAAAACTTTTAAAATCCAGAAATCGAGGTGACTCAAGTGCCGCACAGTGCCATAGACAAGCTCCGTTATAAATCGTCTTTTCGGAAAATCAAACGCCGAAAGGCTGTCATTCAGAAGCTCGTTAACAAAAAACGACTGGTCAAGAACATCCTGAATCAGAGAACTTGCCACAAGTCTGGGATCTTTTGTCTTTTTATTGCTCACGTTTCCTCCGGAATCAAAATCCGAAAGCTTATAGCACACTTGAGAAAAATGGGAAAGAAATCGTAATAACGATTCTGATCGAGAAGAACGATTCGCGCCGTCGGAATAACGTTATAACGGAATAACGGTATAACGATCCTGATTTTCGGCGCGTCGAAAAGAACGAATATTTATTCTTTTTCGTTGATTACTGCAACAGCGTCAAGGTCGAAGCCGGCGCTTATTTCTCCTGTTGGATACGGGTCGTAGATCGGATCGCCGATTGAATCAAGCTGAGAACCGTCTCCGATCACGTCAACGATTTTAATGTGTGTGATTGCATCAAGGTTGACTGTTCCGGCAATAACTTCCGCTTTGTTTTCGAGATCTGCAAGGTCGAACATATTGCCTTTGCCCTGTTTGAATTTGCCGGCGAATCCCCAGATCAGGCTTGAATCGTGCGAACCTGTTCCACCGATTTTTTCAAGTCCAAGATAGTAGTGGTCAAATGCAACAAAGTTTTCGCCGTCGCTGCTGACTTCAACTGTTCCGAGTTCAAGGAAACCGTCGTTGAAACTGTTCTCGAAAACTGCAAAATCTGCGCCTTCGCCATCAGTTATCGGTTTTGCAAAAGTAAGAACTATGCTTCCGCCGTCACCGAGAACTACAACATCATAAGAATCGCCGACAGCTTTTCCGAGAGCTTTGTCCGGAGTCTGCCAGCTTTCAGCGACACATGCGCCGACAACGTAATTTTCGTAACCAGTTGCCCATGCGATGATTTTTTCATCATCTTTGTCAATAGGCTCTTCAACAACTGCGATGAGTTCGCTCCACGGATTTGCATTGCATCCTGCCGCGAGATCGTTTCTGTCGGCGGTAGTTACAGCAAGAGCCGCTTCTTCAGTTTCTTTGTTGAAAGTGATTTGGCAGTAGTAGATTTTTCCCTCTTTTACAATATAGTCGAATCTGCTCCATTGATTCGGGTTCCACGGATGAGTTTCGTCATTGTGAGCTATTATGACATTGTCGACGCTGTCAAACTGCGTGATGTGGAAAAGGGAATCGCCCCATTCGGATGGCTGGAACCATGCGGTGTTTGAGATGATGTGGTTTCCGCCCCATGCGTCTGCGTATCTGCCGATAATTTCAACTATATCTTTATGCAGTTTTGTCCAAGGGTTGCCTGCGCATCCTGCATTTGCCGGATCGGTTTTGTCGGCAGCCGGAGTCGCGAGAGCTTCTTCTTCTGTCTCTTTGTCATAAGCAGTCTGACAGTAGTAGATAGCGCCGTTTTTTACGGTGTAGTCGAATCTGCTCCATTTATCAGGATTCCATGATTTTTCAGAATCGTTCTGAGCGATGATGAAATCCTGTTCGTTGTCGTATTGCGAGATGTGAGAAACTGATGTACCGTAAGAAGATCTCGATGTCCATTCAGTTTTGGTAATGACATGGGAAGTGTCAAAATCATCCATGTATCTTCCGATGATTTCAAGGGATTCTTCGGTCGGTTCCGTCGGATCTTCAGTATCAGGTTCTTCAGCGTCAGGTTCCTCGGTGTCGGGTTCTTCGGTGTCAGGTTCCTCGGCATCGGGTTTTTCGGTGTCGGGCTCTTCAATTGTCGGTTCTTCAGTGTCAGGTTCTTCAGTCGGCTCAGTGTCACCTGAATCGCTAATGTCTCCGTCAGGATTTTCCGTGTCAGTCGTGTCTGCGTCGGGCGTTTTGTTGTCGTCTTTTTTGCTGTCGCCGCAAGATACAGCAAAGACCATTACAAAAAGGATAAAGAGACAGAATAAAGGTTTTTTCATTTTCTCCTCCATAATCTGGAAAGTGAATAAATACGGAAAAATTGTGCAAACCTTGTGAATCGCAATTTTTCCCTCCTCGGGGTACTCATTACACTGACTTGAGTCTGCGTATCCGGCTTGGCTTTAAGCTTCACGGTTGCGGGACAGCATCGGAATCTCACCGATTTCCGCAGGAAACAAATCGCGCGGCAATATAAAGTGCAAAAATTACGTTGTCAACAAATACGTTTTTTGCAAAGACAACTAATTGATTTTATTGGTACAATTCTTAATTATTTTTCTATGCCGGTTCTGGCTTCGACACCTTTTGTGTAGTAATGCTTGATCTCTTTCATTTCGGTGACGAGGTCAGCTGCATCAATCAGTTCCTGTGGTGCGTATCTGCCTGTGATGATGACTTCAACGCCTTCCGCACGGCCTTTTACGGCTTCAAGAAGTTCTTTAACAGAGAACAGTTTATAAAAAAGGGCAATATTCGCTTCATCCATGATTACGACATCGTGCTTTCCGCTTTTAAGAATTTCCGCCATTTCCTGAAGGCCGTCACGCGCGATTTTGATGTCGTGCTCAGTTGGAGCTTTGACGATAAAGCAGTCGGCGCCGTACTGTCTGATTTCGATATTTTTGATGAATTCCGGAACTTTAAGTTCGCTGTACGGCATTCCTTTGACAAACTGGCCGATGAACACTTTTTTCCCGGCCATAGCCGCTCTCAATGCGAGTCCGAAAGCCGCTGTCGTTTTTCCTTTTCCGTTTCCGGTATAAACTTGTACATAACCTTTGCAATCTTCCATTTTAGCCTCCGATTATGAATTTTCCTTTATCTCTTTCAGTGATTCTTTCAGGATAGGCAGGGCAGAAGCAATTGTCTGCTCGATTTTGTCGATATCGGTGTCATTTTTTATCGTGAACGAAATTTTAAAACTGTTTCCCTCTGCAAAATCGGGGAAGTTTATTTCTCCTCCTGTTGTGGCGCAAAACTTGTTTTTCAGTTTCATGAAAGTCGCCTGTTTCTTGCTCCAAAGCGGATAACGCAGGTTGTAAAGGCGGTTCATAAGCTCTTCGCCTTTTGTCTTTTCGGAGATGTTTTCGTTGTTCAGAATTGTGCAGAGCCCGGCGTTTTGAAATATTTCATCAAACGGTTTCCCTTCACGAAGTCCGATTTCTCTAGTGTAACGGAGAAAATTTTTGAACGAGTTGGCATTAAGGTCGGCTTTTTCGAGAATGCGGAGCGAAAACTCTAAAAGTTCCGGCTCTTTCTGGAGCGAGCCTGCGATTTTCGGGTTTATCCCGCGTTTTTCTAAAATTGAATTATCCATAATTACCGCGTGAAAGTTCTGACACCCATGCTTTTCTGCTGATTCTTTATCATTTTGTTCTGAAGTTTTGCCAACCCCTTTCGGTCAAGCATAAGCTGATACCACTGCTCGCCGTATTTTTCCATTTTGAACTCTTTGTTGTTCTGGAAAGCGAGAAGATGTTCCTTTATTTTCGGGTTGTCGGGCATTACTTTTGCCGCTTTAGTCAAAGTTTCGAGAGCTTTGTCACGGTTGTCAAGCTCTTCCTCGTAAATATATGCGATTGCAGAATAGACAAACGGATCCTTTTTGTTGAAGCGGATGAGCAGGTCGATATTCTTGTCGATATTTTCGGTCTTTTTATTCTTGATGCATCCTATTATATACATCAGATATCCCATCATAATGCGCGGGTTCGAGTTTTTAAGATATTTGTAAGCCTCGCCGAACTTCTTCTGCGAATAGAGGATTATTCCTATCTGTGTGTCAATCTGCGCCTGAACCAGAAAAGCGTATTTGTTGTAGCGGTAACCTTCTTTCAAAGCCTCTATCGCGCGGTCGAACTGCTGCTTCTGTATTTCTAAATTTGCAGCCATGAAAACAGCCTGCAGCTTTTTCGAAAAAAATCTCTGAAAAAATATGAAAGCTGCAAAAAAAGCGAAAAGAGCGAGAAAAATCCCTAATCCGACATTTACCAAAAAACCCAAAAGCAAACCGGCAACAAGGCCGATACCAAGAGAAATAAGTAAACTATACATAAAAAACTCCTTTAAAAAAACCGCGTAAATCTAATGATATGAGAAGTTATTTCAAGAAAAATCGGATGAAATTTCGGGAAAATCTGAAAGTCAGATTAATTGATTAGTAGCAGTAACCCTGAACACACGGCATACCGGAGCAGCATTCGCTTACGCCTTCAACACACTGCTGACCTGCCGGAACACACTGTGCAGCATTGATAACGGTACCTGCTGAGCATCCGCTTGTAGAAGTGTTTGCCTTGCAGATGTATTCGCCGGATTTGCAAGCGTAGCATTTTGCCGGAGGATTGGTTGCTCCTGAGTTAAACGACGGGCAGTTGTCTGTTGTTGTCGAGCAAGCTGCGCTTATGCATTTTGAATCTTCGGGAGAGTAAATTTCACCCTGAGCGCAAAGTCCGCATGTCGCTGCAGTTGCACTGTCACCGGTAGCGCATTTAAGTTCAGTAAGACCTTTTCCTGCATAGCAGCAACCTGCCGGGCATTTTGTTTCAGAGCATGCCTGGCTGGAACCGAAAACACTAAGACAACGTGCAAGTTTCGTATTGCATTTTGTTCCTGTAAGTGTGCAGTCTTCATCTTTGGTACAGCCTTTTACACATTTGCCACCGGTAACGCAAATCATGCATGCACCGCAGTCACCGTCTGTTGTACACTGTTTGCCAAGATTGTCATTAGCGCATCCTGCATCTGGGTCGCCTGTGTCTGCAACATCAGCATCGCTTGCTGTATCCGCTGCAGTATCAGTATTGTCTGCATCCGGAACATTTACATCATCATCGACATTAGACTCTTGGTCAGGTTTCTGCTCGGGAGTTACTACAGGAGTTGGGTCATCACCGCATGCGACAAGCATAAAAAGAGCCGCAAGTAATACTACAAAAGACATTTTCTTCATCTTGAACCTCCAAAAATTATCGAATTAAATGCCAAATTAACTCAAACGCGATAAATATTCTAACCCGAAAAAGTTTTTTTTCAACAAAAAAGTGAAAGAAAAAATATTATTTCCGCTAACAGCGTTCTAAACTTGAATTTTTCTCTGATTTAAAGATGATAACGCGTTCGTTGTTTTTGGTTTTTTAAGAGGAGCAATCATGAAAAAATCAGCTTTTATTGTTTTTTTGGTTTTGTTTTGGACGGCTCTTTCAGCAGCCGATACACTTGTAAATGTCAGTAATGAGCCCAAAGGGACAAACTGCGAAAACGGCGGAGTCAGGATTGATATCGGAGAAGATTCCGATCCAGCAAACGGAATTCTTGACGAAAATGAAGTTGAAAACAGCTACTATGTCTGCAACGGCATTGACGGCTCTGCAACAGCTGTTTCTATCACGGAAGAAGCTCCCGGCGGTGCATGCGGCGAGGCAGGCGGTATAAAAATAACTGCCGGTGCTGTTTCCCGTTATGTCTGCAACGGCGCCGACGGAAGCGACGCTCTTTCAAGAACTTCGGAAGAAGCCGCAGGGGAAAACTGTGAAAACGGCGGCATCAAAATTGAAGTCGGTCTTGATAACAATCCCAAAAACGGCATTCTTGATGATGAAGAAGTTAATGATGCCCAGACAAAATACGCATGCAACGGTGCTGACGGCGACGCAGGTAAAAATGCGCTTGTCAAAGTCACGGACGAACCTAAAGGAAACAACTGCAAAAACGGTACAGGAATAAAAATTGAAGTCGGCATTGACACTGACGGTAACAAAGTTCTTGATAATAACGAAGTGACCAGCACGCAGTATGTCTGCAACGGTAAAAATGCTGCGCAAGGTGCTCAGGGCGACAAAGGCGATCCGGGTGAGCCTGGTATCAACGGTACTGACGGCAAAGACGGAGCACAGGGTGAAAAAGGAGATACCGGTCCTAAAGGCGATCAAGGTGACCAGGGTGCGCAGGGCGAAACCGGCGAAAACGGTAAAAACGGCTTGTCGTCTATTGTTTCGGTCGTAGATGAACCCAAAGGCGAAAACTGTGTGTCTGGCGGCAAAAGAATCAATGTCGGGCTTGACGCTAACGGCAACGGCACACTTGACGAGGAAGAGATCGACCCAGAAAGTGTTTATTATGTATGCAACGGGCGTGATGCCGAAGAGGCAGGTCTGACTTCGTCTTCGACAGGCTGTTCGGTAAATGCAGTCGATGATACCGATGATATGATTTTTGCGTTTTTTGCGATGATTTCACTCATCTGTGCTTTCGCGGCAACAAAATTTGCTCGCAGATAGGAGGCTGATATGAAAAAAGTACTTCTCCTGCTTGCATGTTTTGCTTTTTTGCCTCTTGCGGCCGATCAGATAGTTGAAATCAACACTTTGCTTGCTGGCAATTCAAACTGTCCTTTAGGCGGAAGAGAGGTTCTGATTGGTGATGACGCCAGCTTAAACGGAGAACTAGAAGACGAGGAAATTCTTTCTCACGCTTATATCTGCAACGGTGACAAAGGCTGCGACTTTGTTACCTCTGTCGGAAAGCCTGCGGCTTCTTATCCTCAGTGTTCTCCTAATTATGGTATCGCAATAAAAAGCGGCGATGACTGCGATTCCAATGGAACAATTGATGATGGAAAAGAGAGCGAAACAATTCTTTGTTACGGTTCAAAAGGAACAGACGGCTCCGGATCGGTGGAAGATGCTGATGCCGCGGACGGAATTACCGGCGAAAACGGTAAAATCACCGAATTTGTTGTTACACCGGAACCTGACGGAGAAAACTGCGTATCCGGCGGTACAAAAGTCGAGACCCGTTTTGATTCAAACGGAAACGGTACATTCGAAGATTCGGAAATTTCGGTGAAATATGTCTGTAACGGCGAAAACGGCGAAAACCAGAAGGGAAGCCCTGGCGAAAAAGGTCCGGACGGGGTTGCAGGAATAGACGGTAAAGATGGTGCCGACGGTGCAAAAGGCGAGCAGGGTGACAAAGGCGAACAAGGTGAACCGGGTATAGCCGGTGAAAAGGGTGAAACTGGTTCTGACGGTTTTGATTCGCTTATCAGCGCAGTCGATGAACCGGCCGGCAGTCACTGTGCAAACGGCGGCAAAAAGTTCATGAGCGGTGCCGACAGCAACAGAAACGGTGTCCTTGACGAAAATGAAGTCAAAAACAGTTACTATGTCTGCAACGGCGATAACGCGGTCGAGGCAAGCGAACAGGCGGCAAGTTCAGGCTGTTCTCTCACAGTTTTCTAATAAAAATCAGCATTTTTTTCTTCTTATATTCACAACCTGCGGTTTTCAGTCTGCTTAAAAAGTGCGGGGTAAAAAAAATGCCCCCGAAGGGGCGCGAGATCAAAACCCGATAAAGACTGTTCGGGGAAAGACCTTCGGAGGTGAAGCCTTCCGGCATTTGAAAAAAATGTAGTGTTGGTGTAGATTAATCTTTATATGTGTTGACCAAAGATGAACAGTCGTTATCACTTGAGAAAGATCAAATACAATTGAAAGAAGCAAAAAACGTGCCATGTTCTTTTGGCAGAAAGCGGCTGTTTGGATGCATAGAACATAATGCTTCAAGAGAGTTGTGAAGTAAAACTGCGTAAACTTTAATTTACAATTATGTAAATTTTTATTTATAGAGTGCCAGATAGCTTGTCAGATATATTTCTGCTCTGTAGCCGTTTTCGTCCGTAACTACCGGAATGTAGATTTCGCCGTCAAGGTATGCTGCGTAAGAAAAAACGTTTTCGCCGCTTGCAAGAGCTTCAGAAATATCGGCTTCAAGAAGCGTGACATTTTTGCCGGGGCACCAGCCTGCGCGGCCATAGGGCCATGTTCCGTATTGATTGGGAACGGTACCGTTAACGACTTCTTCATAGCAGCCGTCAGGAGTTCCGGCTTTGTCAAAGCGGATTTTGAAATCGGTTCCGTTTACAGTGAAAACCGACTCAAAGCTGCAGAATTCGGCACAGTTGGCTTCTTCCGAGGCATTTCCGTGACCTGTAATGTAGGCAAAAATCTTAGCTTTTTTGATGTCGCTCGATATTTCGATTGTCATCGGTTCAAAATGCGAGTTGTAGTTTTCGTCGAACTGTTCAAGTTGGTTGAAAAGCGGAGTGAGAGTGTTCTTTGCTGAATCTGTTTTGTTTATAAAAATAAAGTTGAGATTGTTGACGTAATAATCACCGTCAACTGTAAACCTGAATTTATATTTCCCGTTCTTCTCAAAAATCGGTTTTAGCGGCGTGATGTCTGTCAGCCATTTCCCGCTTCTGCCGTATGTCGTTATCCAGCGGCCGATTTCCGTTTCGCATTTTTCTCCTGTTTCATCGCAGAGAAACAGCCTTTCCAGCCTGTCCCACTCGCATTTTTTCGGTGTGGCGCAGATCTGTTCGAGCATAATGTGAAGTTCGCCGTTTTCGGAAAGTCCGTTGAAATCAACTTCAAAATCAAGGTTTTTCGTCCATCCTTCTTCTTCAAAAGGAACGTTGTCGAGTCCTTTGAAGACAGTAGAGTTTGCAGAGTTTTCTTTAATAAAATCAGATATTTTCTTTTCGTAATCGTAATATTCGGCCTCTTTATAGATGTCATCAAGTCCCGAGAACGATCCGCCTTGTCTGATTCTGCGCTCTCTGTCGATACCGAAAAAGAAAGCTGAGTTGTTTTTCAGCAGCTCGGCGATCCATGGATCGGTTTTTGAAGCAGGTTCGTTCACAATATGCACCTTTTTAAAAATGTTTGAGTTTCCTGTAATGTCGTAGGCATCATTGACAGAGTCTTCTATAATCTTGGCCTTTTCCTTTGCAATATCGGCATTGTCGGTGTCAACAATGAAGAAAATATTAATGTTTCCCGGTGCTTTGTCGAAAAGATTATAGAGCTGTGTCTGCCAGATTTTTGTACTTGTCATGTTCATGGCGCGGTAGAAAAACAAGATGTAATTTTCGTCTTTTGAATAATTTTCAGCGAAATTCCAATCTCCTGAACCAAGCGGCAGAGTGAAGTCGCATGCGTAGTCTCCGAATGAAGTTCCGCACTCGAGATCTTCGAAATCGGGACTTTTCACCCTTTCTTCCTGATCGTTGTCAACCGGTTCTTCGTCCTGAACCATTTCATTGTCAGACTCTTCATCTGAAATTTCCGTTTCACCGGCACCATCGTTGTCGGAATAAGCGTCATGGTCCCCAGCTGTTTCATCTTCGTTTTTTTTGCTGTCCGAACATGCTGCCAGAATTATCAGAAGCACGAAAATGATAAGATAGGATTTTTTGAATTTCATTTTTACCTCATGATTAAATTGTTGGATTTGTTAAAGAAGAAAATTACCAAACTTAGAAAACCGTTACTGAACATCCTGACGATGTCGAATTTCCTGAACCGCCGTTTTCTTTCATGCAGTATTTCGAGCAGCCGTCACCATCTATTCTGTTGCCGTCGTCGCACTGTTCGCCGTCATCAAGGAAGCCGTTGCCGCAGTTGGCTTTGTTATCGTCGTTGCCGGAATTTTCATTGTTGCCGGAACCGTTGCCGCCGGAATTTCCTCCGCCGTAGCATCCTGATTTATCCCATCCGAGGCAGTCTTTTGTGCATTTTGCAGTTCCGTTTTCCGGAGCACCTGCAAGCTGTTTGCACGGGATTGTGTCACCGTCGCAGATTTCACCGTTGTCAATGTTGTGGTTTCCGCAGAGGTTTGAGCCGCCGCCTTCGCATGTGCTTGTATCGTATCCGGTGCAGTTTGAATTGCACAGAGCACTGCCGCCTGTGAAACTGTCGTCTATAAGTTTGCAGAGTTTGCGGTCACCGTCACATTTTTCACCTTCTTCCTTTATGCCGTTACCGCAGTTTGCAACGGTTTCAGTCCCTTTCGGAAGGATTTTGTCGGAAATACATGCGTAACCGGAACGGACAGTGTTGTAGCTGCATTTTGCAATACATTTTCCGTCATAACATTCGACTTTGCCGGTTCCGTTGTAGCAGTCTGCGTTTTTCGTGCATTCTGCCGAGCAGTAACCGCCGTTCCAGCCTTCTTCGGTGATGCATTTCGGATTTGCAGCGGTGTTGACGCATTCCGAGTCGGAAGAGCATGCATCGCCCGTCTTGCCTTTTCCGTTGTCGGGACAGCCGTTGTCAACCGTTCCGTCACAGTCGTCGTCCTTGTCGTAGTAGTTTCCGAAGCAACCGTCGTAGGTCGATGTTGCAACGCATGCACCGCATGTTCCGTTCTTTGCGCCGACAACCATCGCATTGGCGTCAACTATACCGAAACCATAGCACGGAGAATGTTCTTTCGAACCGCCTTCGATATGTTCGTCGTTCTGCATTGTCCATGCACCTTCGGAACAGTTGTTTGAAGGTTTGCGTGCAGAAGATTTTATGCAGTTCATTGCTCCTGAGAACGTAAGATCGGGATTTGCCGCAAGCATAAGCGCTACCGCGCCGGCCGCAACTGGTGTCGCCGCACTTGTTCCGTTCATTCCGCTTGTGTAGTCGCCGTTGTTATCAAGGCTGCCAAGACATCCGTAAGCACTGCATGCGTAACCGTAGTTGTTTCCCTGGATGTCGGTCGTATTGTTTCCGGCACCTGCGGAGATATCGATTTCGGTACCGTAATTGGAGTAACTTTCCAAAGCACCGGACTGTCCGAGTGCGCTGATTGTCAAAAAGTCGTTGTCTTTGAGGAAACTGTTCTGGTTAGTGTTGCAGTGAGAGTTTCCTGCGGCCCAGAGGAAAATTGTTCCTTTGCCGTTTCTGCCGTTATTGCGGCCGTAATCGACACCTTGTGAACTATTGTTGTCTGCCGGAACGCTTGTGCAGTTCCCGTATCTGTCGGTATCCTGTGCACCCCAGCTGTTGCTGACGACCCATGCACCGTTGTCTACGGCGTATTTCAGGGCTTCAAGGGTAGCACCTGCTCCGGCATATTCTTTCCAGCTGTCGGAAATAAGTCTTATGGGAATAATCGGGCAGCCCCAGCATGAAGCCGAAACACCCATTCCGTTGTTTGTCTTTGCTGCTGCAAGACCTGCGCATGCCGTTCCGTGGGGAACACCCTCGTGGTCACTGCCGTTTCCGGAAGTGTTCGGCGCACCTTTCAAATTACCGATATAGTCTTTACCGAGATTTGTGAGAACATTAAGGTCGGGATGTGTCAAATCGACACCTGTATCAACGATTGCAATTCTGACATCTTTTCCCGATGCGGTTTCGGTATCCCACGCATACTGAGCGTTGATCTGGGTGAGGTGCCACTGCTTCGAGAAGTATGTGTCGTTCGGAGTCGTTGCAAGCGGTTTGAAGTGCCAGATCCAGTTTGGCTGAGCCCAGCGGACAAGACGTCTTTCGAACAGAGCATTGGCAATCGCGAAAGGATCAGAACCGACAGGAAGAGAAACCGTGTAAAAATTTAAATCTTCATCGATTTCAACAACTTTAAGCCCGAAAAGTTCGAGAGTTTCCTCCTGCTCTTCTCTGCTTGTGTACTTCGTGAAAACAAGGTTCATTGTGCCGTCGAGAACTACCGGGGCGTCATCTGCGTGATAAGTGAGAACCGGCCATGCAGCAATGCCGTTTTTGGCAAGAATGTTACGAACCTGCATCCAGTTGGCGCGGTCGAACTCGTCAAGGTTTATTTTGAAAGCCCTGAAATTCTGTACATCGAAAGTTACTTCCGAAATCATATCGGAGATCTGCATTCCGTTAAACTCAATACCGCGCAGAGAGTTGAGATCTACAGAGTGTGGTATCGCTATTTCGTCATATTTCTGCAAGAGATACTGCGGTTCACCGTTCATGTGATAATAAAAAGTGTCGTAAAGACGATCATTTTTCTCAATTAGTTTGCCAAGGACCGGCTTTTCATCTTCAGCAAAAAGAACAGAAAAAAGACAGACAGAAAAAACAAGGACTAGTGTTTTCCTTAAAACAGGCATTTTTTCCTCCAAAATATCAAAAACACAAAAACTGAAAATACAAGCAAAAATAATGCCTTAGAAAAAACGTCAATAAAACGGCGAATTTTTCAAGCATCAAAAACCAATAATTGTAGCCTCGTAAAAATTAAAATCAAGGGTAATTTTATCCTATAGAATTTTAAAAACCTGAAAAATACTGTCACGAAAATATCCTGTCGAAAAACTGTTGCCTTTCCTGTTTTATCCGCTCTTTCCTTTCGGGTTTGTCCGGAGCCGGATAAGTTGAGTTTGTAAGAAGTGCTGCAATAGTTTTTGTTTCTGGATCAATCAGAAAGGCTGTACCGGTGAAGCCGAGATGCCCGATGTATCTCTGTTTTGCCGATTTTCCGTAGTTGGAATCGTCTCCTTCCGGCCGGTCAAAACCTGCGAAATCGAGTTTTTGCGCAGTCGGCAGAAACCAAGGTGTTTTAAGCAGACTGTCGAAATAGAAAACGACCTCGGCAGCATTTCCGAAAAGTCCTGCATGACCTGTGTTTCCGCCTAAAAACCAGCAGTTTTCATCTTCAACTTCTCTTTCGGGAAAAGTGTTGCGCATTTTTGAGAAAGCTGTTTTCGGGTTTTTTTCTTTTGGACTGTATGTGAGGTCAAAATTTAACTTGTTGATTTCTTTAAAGTTTTCAAAAATCTCGCTAATTGGCTGATTGAATATGTTTTCAAGAATGAAGCCTAGCAGAATGTAGTTTAAATCGCTGTAGCACTTCGTTTTGTCACTTGTTTCATGCTGAAAAATGATTGTTTCAACCTCTTTTTTTCTTTCTTTCAAAGATTTTTCTTCAGGAACAAGCTCATAAAACGGAAGCCATGCCGGAAAGCCGGAAGTATGGCTCAAAAGCTCAAAAATTGTTATGTCGCTTTTGAAATCTCCGAAGAAGCGAGAAATTTTTTCGTTTTCTGAAAGCTTGCCTGAAGAAAAAAGGTCGTAGAAAATCGGAACCGTGACAATCGCTTTTGTGAGCGAAGCCAGATCAAACTGTGTGGTATCGTTGACTTTTTCACCCGATTCAAAGTCAAAAGTTCCGCTGCATCCGCGTGAAAAATGAGCGTCCTTCAAAAATGCGTACTGATAAGCGGAATAGAGTTTTGAAGTGATATTTTCTTCTAAAAAACCGAACATTAGAAAACGGTCATTGAGCAGCCGCTGCTTTTCTTTTCTTTCTTGGATTCATCGTCGCCATACATATCGTCGTCGCTTGCTTCGTCGCTGTCTCCTGCAATTTCTTCATCGGAATCCGGAACATTCTCGTCATCGTCATTTTCTTCGGGTGTTGGTTCGGCGTTGCATTCTTTGTCCGATGCCCATGATGCTTTAGCTTTCGGATAAGCCAAAAGTCCGGAAGCCTTTCTGTTTATAAAGTGGATATAGTATCTTTTGCCGGGCTCAAGATTTTTGAATGTCCATACATCATCATTACCCCTATCCACAATATCATCGTATGTTACAACGACAGGATAATCATTTAAATCCCATGTTATCGGTTTGCCTTCACGGATAAACGCTGAAAATTCCGGAACATTCCTCATGTCTCCGGTGTCGCTGTAAGGCATTCCGCTGATAGTAAGCGTATCAATGCACTCCGGCACATCAAAGTAAAGCTGGACATACATTGGGGCGACTTCTTCGACAATACCGTCATCATATTCGATTTTGACTGTGTTGGTGGAAAGATTGTAATATCCGTCGCCGACACCTCCGACAAAGAAGTATTCAGTCGGGTTCATGACATTCCTTGCGCGGATTTCCTCAAAGTATCCTCTGTCGGTAAGAATTTGTTTGACATCGTCCTTGAGATCGGCGGCAACACTTTCCTTAGTTGCCTTTACCATAAGTTCTCCCCATGCTTTGTAACCGATTTCGTTGCTCGGAACAGACATGAGCGCCGTAAGGAAAATGCGTGCAAAATCGTCTTTTGTGAAGCCGTTCTCGAGCATTTTTTTGTAAATTTCCCAATGAGCTCCGACAAGCGGAAGACCGTCGTTATGGGCTTCCCCGTTGAAATCTTCGTTTACCTTGTTGGGATTGGTCGTCGTTCTAAGACATTTGAAACCGTCAATGCTCTCAGTTGCACCGGTTCCTTTTGCGACATATTCGGCAAGGCACGGATCTTCGGTGATTATGAAGGAGAAAACGTCTGCCATACCTTCGTTCATTCCCATGATTTCGTTGGTAAAACCGTATTTGTCAAGCCAGCCTTCGTATTCAAAATTCGCGATGCCGTCAACCACACCGTGGCCAAATTCATGGTAGATTACATCGCCGTCATAAGCAAAATCGGCTTTTGTGCCCTGCCCGAAAACTAGCGCGTCGCTTGTGTTGTATTCAAAGTCGCCATAGAACATTTCAGCGAAATAAGGGTCATATGCATTGAAGAAAGCATTGTCCATCGGTTTCAGGTCAGCAGTGTTATATCCGGCATAATAACCCAGAATTTGAAAGTTGGCAATGCCGAGAATCGGCTTGGTTCCCTCATGATTTGGAAGTTCTGTGTATTCTTTAAGACCGAGCCCTGCAAGATAGTTATAAATTTTCGTCATGTGATAGTAAAGCGCAATTTCGGGATAGATATCGTCAGTATCGAAATTGTATTTCAGACCGCTATTCCAGTCTTCATATATGAAATTGCCGTTTTCCTCTTTGTTAGCCATTTGTTTGAGAGTACAGCGCTGAAATTCGTATTTTTGATAGCCGGCATCATATTCAAATGTTTCGCCTAAATCAGGGCAGTTTACCGCTACGATTTTTCTCAACCCGTTTTCATCGGCTTCTGCCGAAAGTTTTCCTTCCGCATCGTCTGCGACCCAAAGAAGATCAACTTCTATCGGATCGGGAGTGCTGACAGGATTCTCTTCAAAAACTTTAGCTTTGTTCGTCGCATATTTTATAAGATTGCCGCTTCTAAGAAGCTCTCCTGAGTTGGCGTCAATGAAAAAATATCTGCCGTCAAGCGGGCTCATCGGGCGGAAACGGACACGGTAAGCAAGCCTGTAGCTGTCGCCATAGCCGATTATCACGAGCTTTGAGAGAAAATCGGGATTTTTTATCGAATCTCCGTAAAGTTTTTTTGCAAAGTCGAGAGCTGCTTTTTCAGCTGTCATAGCCGGTTTGGTGTTGAGTGAGAAATTGTTCATGCCGTTGATAATGTCAACAATTTTTCCCTCTTTTTCTTTGACAACAGTGAATCTGCCGACAACCGGGATTCCGTCGTAAGCCCACGAAACCCGATGAATCGAAATGCCGGAAATCGTGTTTGAGTTCTGAATCTCACCTTTGAAGAGCGGGCTTTTGAGCGATATCATTGCCGGAAGTTTATGCTCTACAAAAGCAGACATGTTTTTGACGGCAACAGGTTTTGCCGGTTTGATAACTTCAAATGCCGGTTTCTCGCCGAAAAGGGCGAAAACAGCCAAAACGAGAACGATTGTTACAAATAATTTTTTCATTTCATACTCCAAAAAAACAAACTTAATTTTTTATAGCAATAAATATTCTCAATTTTTTTTACCAATAATTTCAATATCTTTTATATAAAGCACTGTTTTAACAATGCTTTCTGCATCGATTCCTTCGATTCTTCTCAACTCTTTCTGTGTACCGTGTGTTGAAAAACTGTCCTTGATTCCGAGAATCGTGCACTTTGTCTCCATCTTGCGGGCGCTCAGGTTTTCAAGCACTGCCGAGCCGGCTCCTCCCGCAGTAATTCCGTCTTCAACCGTTACGATGTGTTTGATTTCGTATTTTTCAATCAGTTCGAAAAGCTCTTCCGGCAGCGGTTTTACGAATTTCAGATCGTAGACGAAAGGAGATATTCCCTCTTTTTCGAGTTTTTCTGCTGCTTCAAGGGCAAAAACAGTCGCTATTCCGACTCCGACAATCATAATTTTGTTTTTTCCGCGTCTCAGAAGTTCACCGTTACAGGTTTTGAACGGCACAAGGCGGTTTGAACTGCGTTTCCCGAGGCCGCACCCTCTCGGATAACGGATGGATACAGGTGAAGAGAGTGAAAGCGAAAATTCAATCATTCTTGCCATTTCGCATTCGTCCCGCGGCGCCATGACAATCATGTTGGGAATCATCCTCAAGTAAGCAATATCGAAAAGCCCGTGGTGAGTTGCTCCGTCCTCACCGACAAGTCCGGCTCTGTCGATAAGGAAGGTGACGGGAAGGTTTTGCAGAGCAACATCGTGAACGATATTGTCAAAAGCGCGTTGCAGAAAAGTGGAATATATTGCAACCATAGGTCTGAGACCGCCTGCTGCAAGTCCTGAAGCAAATGTCACAGCGTGTCCTTCTGACATTCCGACATCGTAAACTCTCGACGGAAAGGTTTCCTGAAGTTTCCAGAGTCCTGTTCCGTCAGGCATGGCGGCAGTTATTGCGACAAGATTCGAGTGTCTTCTGAAAAGACGCGGCAGATAGTCGGCAAGGTATGCCGTGAAAGAGGGCGACGACGGATTTTTTATTTCGCCGGTTTTGATGTCAAAAGGAGCGATTCCGTGGAATTTCCGAGGGTTTTCTTCTGCAAATTTATAACCTTTGCCCTTCATCGTGTGGATGTGGAGCAGAACGGGTTCGCTGTTGTGTTTGATGTCGTTCAGCGTTTCTATAAGTTCTTCGATATTGTGTCCGTCAATCGGGCCGACATATTGGTATCCGAACCCTTCAAAAAGTATTCCAGGGGTAAGCAAAGATTTCGACGAATTGATTGTTTTCCTAATAATATCAACTATTTTATCGCCATGGAAAATCGGAGGCAGCTTCGAGATAAGCTGTTTTATCTCCTCTCTTGCCGAAGAGTATTTCTGCCCCGAAAGTTTGCGGCTGAACCATTTTGAAAGCGCTCCTACCGAAGTCGAAATGAACATGTCGTTGTCGTTAAGGATTGTTATCGTGTTTCTGCCGAAACGGTCTACGTTGTTCATCGCTTCGAGTGCGAGTCCGCTTGTTATCGCACCGTCGCCGATCACAGAAATAACTTTCGAGCGGTCGCTTTTCATTCTCATCGCTTCGCGCATTCCAAGTCCTGCCGAAATCGAAGTTCCGCCGTGACCTGTTCCGAAAAAGTCGAACTGCGATTCTGAAATTTTCGGAAATCCTGAAATGCCGCCTAAAGTTCTCAAAGTGTCAAAGTTTTCGCTTCTGTCGGTAAGCATTTTGTAGGCGTACGACTGATGCCCGACATCCCAGATTACCTTGTCCTGCAGCAGATTGAAAACCTTGAGAATTGCAATCGTGAGTTCTACGGTTCCGAGCGACGAAGCAAGGTGTCCGCCTCTTTTCGAGACCGTTTCAACCATTTTTTGTCTCGTTTCTTCAGCAATTTTTTCAAGTTCTTTCAGGTCGGCATTTTTTATTTTTTCAATCATTTTACTCTCCAAAGTTGCAGTTTATCAGGTTTCTGACATGGGCAAGCGTTGCCGTTACGGCGTTTTCCATCCGAAGTATCGGAGTTTTAAGGGAAAACATTTTGAAATTTCTGCTTTCGAAAAAAGCGGTTTCTCTTTCCGAAAATCCCCCTTCGGCGCCTATCCAAAGCATTTTGTCTTTTTCGTTTCTGCAATCGTAACTTGATAGATTTATTGGTGAATACGGATGAAGCACAATTTGCTCGCAATCTATAGCGGCAAGATTTTCCATTGTTTCCAACATTATTTCGGGAAGGAATGTACGGCGCGACTGTCCGGCAGCCGAAGCGACTATGCTTTTAAGCCGCGGCATCTTTTTTTCTATAAGTTTCATGTCGGTATTTGAATAGTCGGAACGGAATATGAAAAAAGCATCGGCACCCGCCTCGACTCCGTTTCTCAGGCACTCTTCAATGGCCGAAATATCAGCTGAAGCGAGGGCTGCGTAAAGTTTTGGTTTATTTTTTAACTCGCTGTATTTATTAGTTATTATGAATTCGGCATCTTTGCCTGAAAGAGCACATTCGGTTTCGTAGACAGTTCCTTCCGAAGCAAAACAGACTTTTTCCCTTGCGCGGATTCTGCGCACTTTTACCAAATATCTGAGATCTTCCTCTTCGGGAACAAGCATTCCATTGGAAATATTGAGTTTTTCCTTAACTATATAAATCATTTTCGAAGCCGTTTGCGCTTAAAAAAACAAAAACAGACAATCATACACAATTTTTAAGGAAAATCCACGATGCACATAAAAAGGCTAAATTTCGAACATGTTTCCGATGTTCAGGATTAAGTTGGGATCAAACACTTTTTTGATGCGTTTCATTTCGTTTATTCCGTGTTCACCGAACATCATTGCAAGGTATTTGTGCTTGAGTTTCCCTATGCCGTGTTCGGCTGAAACCGTTCCTTTGAGCTTCAGTACTTTCTGAGCCATAAGTGCATATATTTCCTTGGCTTTTTCAAGTTCTTCATAGTTCTGCGGAAGCATGTTTATGTGCAGATGATTGTTCCCTATGTGGCCAAAAACGGCGTGTTTGATTCCACAGGTTGCGAGAGTTTTCCGGTAGAATGCTGCAAGCTCGTCAAATTTATCATCAGCTACTGCAAAATCGGTCCCAAGTTTGTGGATTTGAGGATATTTTTTCTTTATTTCGGCAATAGTCGCGTTGACGCTTTCGGGAACAGCGTGACGGAAGGCTTTTATCCGCTCTATTTCGCAGTTTTCCCATGCGCACCAGGAATTTTCGTTTCCATTTGTGAGTTCAGCCGATTTTTTTGCGATTTCAGCGAGTTCGTTTATGTCAAAAGCGATATCGAAAAAGACCGCGGCGGCGAAACTTTCGTCAAGTTGCGGAATGTCAAGGCTGACGCAGTCGTTCTTCATTCTTGTTCTTATCAAATCTAGTCCGGATTTGCCTATAAACTCAATAAAATCAGGCTCTAAAGTACTTCGTTTCAGTTTTTTTACAAAATTGAGAGATTCGTCAACCGATTTGAAAAATTGCACAATACTAAGAGCCGGTTTTTGTTTTTCGAGGTATATTTCAAGAGCTGCAATAACTCCTAAAATTCCTTCTGAACCTATAAAAAGATCAATAATATCCATATTTTTTTTTGAATAAAGACCTGATGCGTTTTTGCATTCCGGCATTGTATAGTCCGGAATTTTGAACTTCTTTCCTGCAAAATCAAACATGCCGGAAGCATCGGCAAAGCATTTTCCCCGCTCGATTTTGCGGATAGAACCGTCCGGCAGGACGACCGTCAACGATTTAATCCAGTTTCTTGTCGGCCCGAACCTGTATGTCGCCGCACCGCTTGCGTTTGTCGCTGCCGTTCCCCCTATTTGCGCGCTCATTTCAGTGGGATCGACCGGATAAAGCCAGATATTGTCGGAATTTTCAAATGATTTTAACGCGTTTTCGGTGAGTTCTTCAAATTTGGAAGTATCTTTTGCCTTTAAAGTCGCTGCAATTTCAGAAAGAGTGACGGCGGCCCCTACTTTCAGAAAAAAACGGTCGTTTTCAAAACCCAAGCCGATGATTTTGTTGATTTTTTCCATTGAAATCACAATTCCGCCGAAGGGAACGGCCGCTCCGGTTATTCCTGTGTTTCCACCGGCAACAGTCGCCTTTATATTATTTTCAGAGCAGAATTTCATGAGTGTCGAAATTTCTTCCTCGTTTTCGGGGAAGAATATCTCTTCGGCGTGTCCACCGCCCATTTTACTCTCGTCATGCAGAAAACGGTCGTCTTCAGCGGCTTTTCTGTGTTCGATAAATCCGATATCAGTCATTTTTTTCTCACTCTTTACAAACAAAAACGGCCGATCATACCCGATTTTTCGGGAAAATCCATCGCTTTATATTGACTCTTTAAAATTTTTAAGTATAGACAATCGGTTTTTTTGATGTTTTGAGGAATACAAAATGAGATTTACAATTGTTTACTTAGTTCTTGTCTCCTTTACGTTCCTTTCACTGACACCTGCCGGTGTATCGCTTGCGGAATTACGCGCTGACGACGGTTTCGAACTCGACGAGCTTGATCTCGGACTGGAAGAGGACGGTGACGAGTCAGAAGAAGATGAGTCTACCTCTAAAAAAGGCAAAAAATCGGAAGAAGACGAAGAACTTGACGAGGAAGAAAGCTCCGAGAGTTCGGAAGATTCCGAAGAGTCTGAGGATGAAGAGGATTCCGAGGAGGAATCTCCAAAATCGAAACAGTCATCAAAGGCTGATGACTCGGAAAGTTACACTTCCTCAGGTAAAAAGATTATGGCAGTATATGTGTTCGAAGATTCGCACACTGTCAAAGCGGCTGGTCATGTTGTCGCGGCAACCGCTTCACGTCTTGCGGCATCAAAGGATTATGATTATGTCGGAACTGAAGCAGCCATATCTTCATCATCATCTTCGTGGATGAAAAACACAAAAAAGAGTTTTGAAGAAGGAAAAGCACTTTATAACGATCTCGGTGTGGAAGAGGCTATAGAAAAGTTTAAATCGGCTCTTAAATACCTTGAAGACAACATTGATAAAGTCGGAGATATGACTTTTGTCAGCGATGTCATTTTCTATCTCGCTGCCAGCTACGCACTTCTTGACGAAGATGATAAAGCTGAGTCCTATTTTGCAACATATATTTCGATAAATCCTGACGGTCAGCCGGAAGATTCCACTTTCTCTGAAGAAGTAATTTCGGCTTTTGAAGAAGTTAAAAACGACCGTAAAAGTGCAGGTAAAGGTTCGATCAAAGTTCAATGCAATACTGATGGCGCGCTTGTATTTATTGACGGCAAAATTGCCGGAATGACACCTGTTACTCTTCGCGGCATCAGCGAAGGAAAACACTACTACCGTATTCACAAAAACGGTTTCCGTTCTGCCGGAGGTTCGGTATCAGTGCGTGGCGGAAAAACTGTGTCCATCAATGAAACCATAAACAAAGATTCTTCCTCTCCAGCAGTCAAAGAACTCGAGGAAGAGATAAAATCGGGATTCGGCAGCCTTGCCATGATCCGTAAAGCGACCGCTCTTGCAGAAGATAACGGGCTTAACAATGTTTTTGTTGTTAAAGCTTCTCTCGGCTCTGATGAAAGGCTTAAATATCAGGGTGTTATGATTGACTGCGACAAAAAGGAATTCAAAAAAACTGAAGCTGTTATGGACCTTCCCGAAAAGGGAGCAGAAGCCGATTCGGCATCACTCGACCAGTTCAACAAAGCGCTTGTGGATGATCCTTACGAATACAAGGCTATATCTGATCTGCTTATGGAAGAAGCCGACCTTCTCGGACTTTCCGACAAACCTGCAGAAGAAAAGAAAGACGATAGCGAAAAGAAACCGATTTACAAAGAATGGTGGCTCTGGACAGTCGTCGGTGTTGTTGTTGCCGGCGGTGTGGCAGCAGGAGTAGTTTGCGGATTAGGAAAATGCACAAGCGGCGGCGGCAGCAACGGTGCAACTTTGGATATAAACATTCAGTAGGAGGAAATAATGGCTAAGGAAAATAAAGTGGAAATCCCTGAAATCGATACCAGAACGATTGAAAGAAAGATCAAAAGCGGTGAAATAACCGAAGAAGAATACAAAAAATATCTCGACAGCCTTGAAGAGTGTACAGAATACGATACCGTCGACGAAGCAGCTCTCATTAAGGATGCCAATATCAAAAGAAATTATTAGGGGTTTTATGGATAACGATAACAAAGCGGAACTTTCGTCAATAGTCAATCCGTCGTTTGAAAGTCTTGTTTCTTCGGTATATTCGGCTGTTCTTCTGAATCTGGGCGAAATCAAAGTCAAAGGTGTCGGCGGAATGAACGAGAATCTCGAAATTGCCAAATTCAATATCGGGCTCCTGAAAATGCTTGAAGAAAAAACGAAAGGAAACCTTAGCGAAGAAGAAGATTCCTACCTTCACGGCGTGATACTCAATTCTATGGAAAAGCTTCGTGAACACTCACTCTGACAGGCTTTTACAAGTCATAGACATCGCAAGATCGGCAGGAAACACTGCCAAAAAGTTTTTTTGTTCACCAGAGCTAAAAAAATCCTTCAAATCCAAGTGTGATCTGGTCTCTGAAGCCGATATCACTGTCGAAAAAATGCTTCTCGAATCACTGAAAACAGTCGATGATATTGACTTTTTAAGCGAAGAGTTCAATCCAAAGACTCTTCTTTCAAAACCATGCTGGATAGTTGATCCGATTGACGGAACTACCAATTTTGTGGCAGGTATCGCCCCTTTTGCAATCTCGATTGCGCATTATGACGGCAGCAAAGTTGATCTGGCCGTTTGCTTTCTTCCAGTGACTGATGAAATGTTCTGCGCCGAAGCAGACAGAGGAGCATGGCTCAACGGCGAAAAAATTTCTGTCAACAGCGAGGATACAGCGATAAACTGCGTCGGAGCCACAGGTTTTGCCGATATAACGCAGCACGGCGGGACAGGAACTTTGCCGGTTTTCTGCAGCATGGTTCAGAAGACGCGCGCCATGAGAAGGCTCGGTTCGGCTGTCACGGACCTGGTTTACACGGCATGCGGAAAGTTTGCGTTTTTTTATGAGGCTGGGCTTTCTCCGTGGGATGTCGCGGCGGGGTCTCTTATTGTGAAAGAGGCCGGCGGGATTGTCACAGAGTTTTCCGGCGGAGAAAATTACATTTTGGGAAAAACTATAATCGCCTCAAACCCGAAAATGTATGATTTTGTCAAAAACGAGATCATAAATTCCCTTTCCAAAAATTGTTTTTAATAAGAAAAACACTATAATATAGCGTTTTTGATTTTTGAGTTTGGATCTTATGTTTGAAGTAGTGCTCGTAAATCCGGAAATTCCGCAGAATACAGGTAATATTGCGCGGACTGTTCTTTCGCAGAAGTGCAGACTGCACCTCGTGAAACCTTATGGATTCAAACTTGATACTGCGGCTGTGAAAAGAGCAGGTGTAGATTATTGGAAGTTCGTTGAAATCACAGAATGGGAGTCGGCAGACGATTTCTTTTCGGCAAACGACACTTCAAAGATGCACTTTTTTTCTCAGAAAGGGGAAAAAAGATACGACCACATCTGCTACAAAAACGGTGATTTTCTGGTTTTCGGGTGCGAGTCTGCCGGTTTGGGTGATGAAATTCTCGGCAGATACAAAGACCAGACATGCTGTCTCCCGATGCTTGACAGCAGGGTACGCAGCCTGAATTTAGCGAGCGCGGCTACGGCAGTTATTTTCGAAGCAATGAAACAACTTGATTTTAGGGTATAAAAATGAAAAGGCTTTTGGCAGCTTTCAATATGAACAATCCGGATGAAAGGAACCGGGCACTTCTTCTTTTTGCATACAATTTCCTGGCGACATCCATAATGGTTATGGGCAGGATCGTCAGAGATACGCTGTTTTTGAACAAGTACAAAGGCGACAGGCTGATGCTTTCGTTTATGTATATCGGTGTGGCAATTATTGTTTCTACAGCTACGTTTTTTTACACGAAAAGAAGTTCATATTACAGGATGGACAAGCTGATAACAACTACTTTTTCCATTGGTATAGTCTTTGTCCTGATATTTGTCGGGCTTGTCAATAATGAAATTTCGGCCGCTTTCGGTTCGCTTTATATTTTTATTGAGCTGTTAGGCGCGTTTATGATGTTGCAGTTCTGGTCTTTCACGAACGAACTCCTTGACTCGCGAGAAGCCAAGCGTGTCCTGGGTTTTGTCGGATGCGGTGGAATTATCGCCAGCTTCACTGTTGGCGGTACGATCGGAGAACTGGCTAAACGTTTTGGAAAAGTACATTATCTTCTTTTTGTAAATGCTTTATTTATGGCATTGTGCATTATAATCGTCCGCTATATGGGAAAAAGGTATCAGGGGCGCCTTCAGAGAGGCGTCGTTTCAAAAACCCTTACTCCGAAACAGGCCAAAGAAGCTACTTCACATATAAGCATTTCTAAAACGCCTTACGTCAAATACATTGCGATAATGATAGCCTTGATTTATGTAGTCGTCACGCTTGTCGATTATCAGTGCAAAATTGTAGCCTCTGACACAATCTCAGATCAGCAGAAAATGGCGGCTTATTTCGGTTTTATATACTCTGTTTTTGGCGGCGTTTTCTCACTTTTCTTCCAGCTTATAGCGACATCACGCCTTCTTAAGTTCAGCATTTTCATGAGTCTCGGAATTTTACCGGCGATTCTTACTTTAAGTTCGATTTTCTTTATTGTGGTTTCTCCAGAATCTGGTGCAGCAATAGAGCCAATATTTATGTTTTCGGGTATTGGATTTACACTTCCTCTTATTGCTATAACTATGGCTAGATCGGGTGACAGCGCGTTCAGATATACGATAAACGACGCTGCTATACAGCTTTTGTATATTCCTCTTGATCCGAAGGTAAAAAGCAGAACGAAAGCAATAATCGACGGCATGGTTAAACCGATATTTATCGGCGTTGCAGGCTTTATTCTTCTTGCCGTCAGCTATCTCGGTAAAGAGGGAATCGTTTCTTCCGATGTCAAACTTATATCGTGGATAGTCACTGTTATCGGCGTTCTCTGGCTTGGAACAATTGCCGGGATAAGAGGGCGTTATCTTTCGGTTCTTATCGACAACATCAAGAAAAAACGTTTCGGCACCAACCAGCTTACAATGCAGCCTAACGTGCTTCAAAGTATTGTGCAGAAGGCGATTGAAAGCGGAGACGAAGAGGATCTTTCCATGGCTATTGACATGGTGGAAAGTTCAGGAAATCCTGTTTTCGGACGTGATTTTGTTGCCCTTCTTTCAAAAGCTACTCCAAAAATAAAGGTCAAAATTCTCTCTCTGATGCGCCGCATGGAGAGCAGGTATAACACTTACAACATATTGAAATTGTTCCATGAAACTGACGAGGACGTTCTTCAGGAGGCAATTCTTACCTACGGTTATATCCAGATGGACAAATCGGTTAAGTTTATTGCTCCGTTCCTTGATGACGAGCGGATTACAATCAGAAGAGCGGCCGTTATCGCGCTTATCAAATATGCCGGTGTTGTAGGTGCCATGGCCGCCGGATCGTATCTCAAGACGTTTCTTGAATCGGAAGATGCCACATACCGGGCTGCTGCGGCTTATATTCTTGGCGAACTCGGCCAGAAAAACATGGATCAGCAGCTTTTCGCCCTGCTTAACGATTCCAATCCGAATGTCAGACGTGCCGCTGTCAATGCCGCTTCGAAAATAGAGTCCAATGTCTTTATTCCGAAACTTTTCTATATGCTTTTTGACAGAGATGTCAGTTTCGATGTTGCTAAAGTGCTTTCAAAATTCGGGGAAAGGATTCTGGAACCTGCTTCAGACATTCTTTCCAACAAACTTGAAAGCTACCGCCTTAAAAGCGAAGTCGCACGAATGCTGGGCGATATCTACACACCGGAATCATTCATGCTGCTAGCCTCTTCCCTTGATACGGAAAGCGATGAAATGCGTAATATTGCCCTTAACAGCATGAAAAAACTGCTTTCAAAAGTTGAAAAGGTCAACCTCGACAAAGAAACGCTGAAAGTTTTGCTTTTGAGAGAGATTTATCAGTATTTCCAGATACTTTATTTCTCGGTTCAGATAAAAAAGAACTTAAAGACAGTCGGGCTGTCCGATGTTATGGATACAAAGCTCAACAATTGTTATCAGCGCATTTTCTCAATACTTTCGCTAATGTACGGCAATTCGCTATTTGACAACATCTACTTTAATATAACTAGAAAATTTGTTTTGCCGTCCCAGCGTGCCAATGCTCTTGAAATTATCGACAATATCGTTGACAAGGATATCAGACCCATAATCGTCCCTCTTATAGAAAGCAGGACAGAAGAGGAAAAACTCAGTCTGGGTTATCAGTTTTTCAGTGTTAAGCAGTTAAAAATATATGATATTATTGAAACTCTTCTTTCGGATGATTCGGAGTGGGTGCGTTCAGTCACTCTTTACGCGATAGCTCACGAGCATATTACCGGAATATACGGCAGAATTCAGATGTTCCTGTACGATCCCAGCCCTGTAGTCAGAGAGGCGGCACTTTACGCGATGAACTATACGAAAATAATGATATCCAAGACAGATGCACACTATCTTTTGAACGATACTGACAGGTATCTCTGTGAATATTCCCGCTCTGTTTTGCAACCGGAAGCATAGGAGGAAAGATGCTTACACGAGTAGAAAGGGTACTTGCTCTCAAAAATATCGAGCTTTTCCATGACATTCCAGGCGAAGTGCTTGCCGATATAGCTGCACTGCTTGAAGAGGAAACTTTTGAAAAAGGGCAGTATATCGTGAATGAGGGCGACCTTGGAAAAGAGCTTTTCATGATTGTGAAAGGTGAAGTCGAAGTCGTTGTCGGCGGAAATGTAGTCGCAGTCATGAAAGAGGGTGCCGGATTCGGTGAGATGGCGCTTATCGACAATCAGCCGAGAAGTGCCGACATCATTGCGAGAAACGATGTTCTGGTTCTGAAAATGGAAAGCGATGACTTTCTTGAAATCTTGAAGCAGCGCGATGAAGTTGCTCTCGGTGTTATCAAGGTTCTTACCGGCCGTATCAGGGAACTTAATGCAAAACTTGCGGAAAAAGCGGGTAAAAAATAGAGATGTTCGGGAAAAAGAGTGAAGAACGGCGAATAGTCTGGTGGAATCTGCTTGCCATGACATTGATGACAGGACTTTCTTTCGCGCTTGTCAATGCAGAAGGCGAGCCTTTTTTTTACGGACTTGTTGCCGTGCTTTTTCTTTGTGTCGGAGTTCTTATAAAACGCCCTTTCATTTTTATCGGCATTATGATTATTACGCTAGTTCTTGTTTTTATTGTTAAAGACGGATTTTTCGGCATTCTTTCAGACGGGAACGATAATATTTTCAATTTCGATTTTTTTATTAACAGCAATAAGTAAAAGCCATGAAAAAACTTTTTTTATTTTTGCTTGCCGCTCTTTTTCTATTCAGTTGCGGCGGCTCGAAAAGCGACAACAAAAACGATAATGATATTGACGACACAGATTCAAACGCCGATGTATCGAATACTGATGCCTTAGATAACGATGTGTCGAATACCGATATCCCGGATAACGATATAACGGATAGTGACAATAATTCCGATACGGAACTGATGGACACAGATTCTGATACCGCAGAACCCGACAAAGATATTACGGAAAATGACGATGATCCCGACAGTGACACTGAACTGCAGGATGATGACGATTACGAAACGCCGATAATTTCCGACACATACACCATCGAATGGAACGGTAAAAAAGGAACTGTTGCATTTATCGACAGCGGGCTCAGAAGTTACTCTCTGACTACGAATGCGGAACTTCGCGACAATTATCCCGAATCGAAGCAGCGCACCGTCACGGAAACTGCGGAAAATCCTTATCTTCGCAGCGGAAATATCATGCTTGACGCACTTTTTGCTTTAGCGGTAACGGAACTCAACGAAAACAAAGTTACAGCGATTACGGATTACAGCATGAACAACAATCAGCCTGTTGACTGCGACTGCTTTGAGACCGGCGCTAACTGGCATTATGTCTGGACGCGAGATACAGCTTACGCAGTTCATTCGGCAGTCGCTTTTCTTGAGCCGCAGAAATCGAAAAATTCACTTAAATTCAAAATTTCGGAGCGCAAAAGCACTGCCGGCGGCGGAAACATGCAGATAGTTCAGGATACCGGTTCAGGCGGCTCATGGCCTGTCAGTACCGACCGCGTCGTCTGGGCATTGGGAGCAATCGAGACGCTCAAAAACCTTGAAGGAAGCGACTATAACAGCTTTTTGTCAGACTCTTACGAAGCAATAAAAAACACTTTGGAAGCCGACAGACTTCATGTTTACGATGAAAAAGACGGCTTATACCGCGGCGAACAGTCTTTCCTCGATTGGCGTGAGCAGACTTATCCGCACTGGACCGCCGACAATACGAAGCACATCGGAATGTCGAAAACTCTTTCGACGAATGTTCTTCACTATATGGCGCTGAAAATTGCCGCAGATTTGGCGAAAGAATTGAATAAAAACACTGAGGCATCAGAGTTTACAACTCAAGCTGAAAATTTGAAAACGTCAATAAAATCAAGTTTTTATCTTGATGACAGAAAGACTTTCTCAACCATGAAAACGACTTTTCTTGATAGTTCAGCAGTTGACAAAAGAGATCTTCTGGGTTTGTCTCTTCTTATTCTTTCTGGAATTGCAGACGAAGTACAATCTGCTGATATTATAGAGGAATATCCTGTAACCGAGGCTGGACCTGCTGTAATTTTTCCGCAGGAACCCAAAACTAGGATATACCACAACCGCGCGATCTGGCCATTTGTTTCTTCTTACGGCCTTAGAGCTGCGGCAAAAGCGGGAAACGATAAATTTTACGAAAATGCTTTCATGAGTCTTGTCAGAGGAGCAGCTTTTAACCTCTCGAATATGGAAAACTTCGAGTTTACAACTCTCGATGCATGGCATCAGGATGACTGGACAGATTTCCAAAACAGGGAAATGAGCGGTCCTGTCGTAAATTCAAGGCGTCAGCTCTGGAGCGTCGGAGGATTTATTTCAATGATTCTCGATTCCGTTTTCGGCAGAGAGCAGACTTTGAAAACGCTGTGGTTCTCCCCAAAAATTCCTGTAAATCTGAGAAACACTTTTTTTGCCGGAAGTTCCGAAATCGTTCTTAAAAACCTGAAATTTAAAGGAAAAACTATTGAACTGAAAATCATTCTTCCGCAGAAAAACAGCGAAAACAGTGGTTTTTATGTCCTTAAATCGCTTAAACTTGACGGAAATGCGAAAACGGAACCGATGACAGTTGCAGATTTCAGTGAGAACAGCACTATCGAAATGGAACTTGAACTTTCGGACGAAACGGGAACAGCCAATATTGTTGATTGCAATGCAAATCCCAACAAATGCTGGGCGCCGATGCCGGTCGAAAATGTTTCCGTTCAGTTGGATGGAAAAAGAATCGGAGTTACATTTGATCCTTCGAGTGATGCGGTTTCCTACAATGTTTACCGCGACGGAAAAAAAGTTAAGGAAAATCTGACAGAGACTTTATGGCGTGATGACAGCGACGGAAGTTCCAACTATGAAAAAGAATCTTTCTGTTACAGTGTTTCGGCAGTAAATTCCGAAGGCTGGGAAAGCCATCACTCAGATCCTGTCTGCTACTGGGGTAACGACTATGAAAGAACAAAGTTGCAGTTTACGGCTGTAGCGGAAGAAAATGCGGCGAACGAATACCGTTTCGATCAGTTTGCAACGCATTTTGACCACAATAAACCTCATTTCGGCGACTGGGGCACGCCTGAAGCAGTTCTTTCAGTTTCAAATATTAAGCCAAAGGATAGCGGAACATATCTCATTTCTTTGGAATACGGTAGCGGCAGACCTATTGACACAGGAATCACTTCATGCAATAAAATAGTTAAAATCATTAACGAAAATGATGGATTGACTGTTCTTGAAAAAATGGTCTTCATGCCTCATTTGGGCGATAACTGGGATATATGGGGAGAATCTTCGTTCATTCAGGTCGAACTTTCGAACGATAAAACCTATAAAGCAGAAATCCGGGACGCTTTCAATATGTCCTATTTCGAGCATTTCGTCCCTTACACTGCCGGTGCCGGCGGCGGAACCGATGTCTACAACAGAGCAAATATCTCTACACTCAAGTTTTTGCTTAAAGAGATAGAATAACGTTTCTTGAACTTTATCGAGTTATCTGTCGTGTTTTTTTAGTGAGTTTAAGGATCTTTAATTCCCTAGATTCCCTAGACACCCTAGATTCCCTAGACACCCTAAATTCCCTGCTTCCCAAAAAGCCGTGTTTAAGCTTGATTAAAGTTTTCTCGAATCCAGATTATTTGCAGGGCAAAAAAAA
>Ga0310696_10001072_pt1 | contig 40209 bp, 30 predicted proteins | sample AusTroGonzalo_MG_4_FD_203885 | JGI IMG/M metagenome (GOLD analysis project Ga0310696, IMG submission 203885) | Bovine rumen microbial communities from tropical cattle in Woodstock, Queensland, Australia - Gonzalo_02 (v2) (version 2) | ecosystem: Host-associated > Mammals > Digestive system >... | reverse complement strand
GACTGCAAACCGAGTTTTTCAAGAGTACCGGAAGGAGACTGAATATAGAACTGCTCATGTAGTGCATACGCATTTGAGCCAACTTTATACCAGTTAGATTCAGATCCTGTACCATCAGCGATGCCTGTTAATGCAGTATAAGACTGATCCGCAGGTTTAGCTCCGTGTGTTGCATCTGTACCTAATGCTGTATACCAAGCAGCAGAACTTGAAGGGTTAATTGAAGCAGGAATCACTGCAACTAAAGCATCTGTCGTTTTTAGATTGAAGTCGATGCTTGTCGTAGCTGTTGTCCATGAATTGTTAACTTTGCTTATAAGCAGTGAGCCACTTGTGGATGCTTTTATTCCCATATTATGAGCAGTGACTTGCGTGCTCATAGTGATAGTTCTGTATATTAAATCTCTCGGTTTCTTTTGCCTTCCAATTTACAAGGCTAACAAGGGAAAAGGTGCTGAGCCTCTATAAAGAAAACCCTTGATAAAGGTTTAATGCCTGATTATAATGCAAGCAACAGGACTCCCCGCACCTCTCAACGATGTGGCCCAGGGGAGACATTTTTTTGTGAAATATTAACGAATCGAAAAAAACATCTATCATATGCCGGACAGATTGAATGGCTAAACGGTCGGGAAAGTCTCGTGTATGACGATGCAGTTTGTGAAGAATGGTTAAAACATATAGGTTTCTACCCCTCTTAACTAATCGTTGACATTCAAGGATAAAGGCAATAAAAACGAAGAAGGGTTATCTTTCGATCGGATTCATATCTAAAACAGTTAAAAGTTTAGCAATTGGTTTTTTGAATAACAAAAGCCGTCTAACCCTTTAAAACGAATCAGACGGCTTTTGCTCGCTATTTAGTGATGGACTTCGCTACACCATTACGAGACTAGTATTTAATCTGAAACGGGATAGCTGAAGTACTTCACAATATTAGGCTTCATCCTGATATGTTATATCAGTTCCGAATGTAATGTCCAGAGTTACACCCTTCCAACCATATGCTTTGTAAGAAGTGCAGTTAGCATTTTCTCCGTCGATGTAAATGTATACATCAACTTCATAGCTCGTGTCTGCTGTCATATCGATTGTGTGTGTAGCTGTATCGGAAGCATTCTTTACAAGGTTGCCACCTTCTGACTTAAGAACAAAGCCGTTAGCTTGTGAATTTGTTCCGGTTGCATATGAGATGGTTGTGGAACTAGTGTTAACCCACGTTGTGAAGATTGTATCGGTACTTCCTTTTGTTCTAATCTCAATTCTGACAGTAACAGCATTGTCGATATCGGTGTTTGATGTCTGACCATCAAGTTTGCTTACAGATATGCCTGAAACACCAAGTTTGGACATGTCACCGGAAGGTGATTTGATATAGAATGTTTCGTGAAGCGCATATGTGGTCGAACCGCTCTGCCACTCAGCGTTGCTTGATGTGGTGAAAGAGCTATTTGCAAGCGCTGTAAAATTGCCATGTCTTGTGCCGTTATTCGCGTCAGTTCCGGAGGCGGTATACCAAGTTGTTCCTGCTGCAGAAGGGTTAACTGATACTGGTGTAACGTCTATCGCTTCTGATGAGGTATCCAGTTCAAAGTCAATCCTCGAAGTTGCAGTAGTCCAAGAAACATCATCTTTAGATATCAGCAATGAACCCTGTGTTGTAGCTTTGATTGCCATGTTAGAAGCTGTGACACTGGCGTTCATCGTGAACCATGCGTAAGTTGCCGTACTGACGAGGATCGCAGATACGAGCAGCATTATAAACGCCGGTATCAATTTCCTAAATTTTTTCATTTTTTTACATCCTTTCGAAAAGATATTTATTGAATCCGCTGCCCTAAGGCGGCAGAGCTCAATCGGTTTGTGTATCTGAGTAGTCGGGCTTGCCTCTGTTTGCCTCGATACTCATTTCCATATCGACTTTCATTTGGCCTCCGAGGATGCGGTCGACGCATTCGGGGTCGTTGCCTTCAAGCCAGATGATGACTGTGTACTTGGTGACGTCACCGGGTTTGAAGTTTTCGATTGTTTTCTTTACAACAGTTGTCGTCGATAAGAAAGCTGTTGTGCCTGGTTCAGGACCTTCGATGCCGTCCGTGCGTGGGTAGGCGTAATCGACGTATTCACCGTCGACGTAGAGCCTTATTCTGCACGCCTTTTCGATCTCGAGGGTCATATTGGCGATATATAGGTGGTAGGAGTAGTCGACGGTGTTCTGGCCGGCGTTCTTGCAGTAGAACGTGTAGGCGATGTAGTTTTTGCCGTTGTGGACTCCGTCGACGTTGTTGAGGTCGAGCGGGAGGCTCCTGCCGTCTATGTTGGTTATTTTTTCATCAATCTGGGCGTTGAGGCGGGATGTTCTCGAGCCGAAGTCGGCAGATGATGAAAGTGTCAGCGCGTAGTCGAAATCCGACTTTTTGATCATGACGGTGAAGGCACCGAATTTCATGTAGAGCGCTGATAAGATGTAGCCGATGATCAAGAGTATTGCGCAGGCCGTGATGATGATCGGGATGGTCTTTTTCATCACGCGGTACTTCTTGATTTCGAACGCGGTCCTGCGGAGGAATGATGAAGGCTTCTGTTCTGACATTAGAAATCATCGACCTCCTCTCTCTGAGGAAGCGCGTCTTCAATCGGCATGCGAAGTTCTCCGTGTTCTACTCTTCCGACGTAGTCTGCATCCGGGATGTAGCCGTATGCGTCTGCGCGGTCGAGCGCGATAATCTGATCGTCGTTCTGAAGGCCGTCTGCAATGAGTTCGCATTTGAGGCTCTTGAAGAACATCAGAAGTGCTTCAGCGCCTTCGTGCTTGTTTCTGTCGTCCGTCAGCTGCGTGATTGCGGGGCTGAGGAGCAGATAGTCGAAAGGCAGGCTGAAAAGCGGTGAGAACGGGCAGTCGTGGTCGCCGCAGCCCGAGAGCATGCTTTTGACCTTGAGAAGCTTCATTGCGAGGAGCGCTGAGCGAACTTTTTCGGTCTCCTCGTAGAAAACGGTGCGCGGGAATTCGAGGCAGAGCTTTTCGGGGTCTTCAATGCCGCACTCTGAGAGCAGGTTCTTGAGGTAGCTGTAAACGTCCACTTCCCTGACAATCTGAGGCGAAACCCTGACGCTGAGGAAATCCACGTGCCTGCCGGCTTCGGCGAAAGACTTTAAAGCATTGGCGGCTGCAGAAATGTTCCATTTTGTAAGCCTTACACCCCTGTCGGTCTCGTCCGCCGCGTATGCATACTTTTCGGGAGGAATGACGCCTTCGATGACACTGTTGATGTTCGTGAAGGTGCGGTATGCTATCGGCGATTTTTTTCTGCAGCTGTTTATCTGCGAGAAACGGAGCTCGAGCGGTGCAACGCTTGATTCGAGTGTGATTTTTACATAGTCAGGAGTACTTTCAGGTGCCTCTTCTGTTTCAACCGGAACTTCGTATGTTGTTTCGTTGTCGATCATCAGAGCACCTCCCATCCATGCAGAATCTCAACCGTCTACGAAATATAACACATGTTTTTTATCTTGTCAATATTTCAAGGTTCTTTTTTTCTTTCTGTTACAGACTTTTTTCAGGACCCGCCAATGTGACGCAAGCCCGCATTTTTCCTATTTTTTCTGTGATTTTACTCCCCTCTGTTTCTGAAATCACCAATGCGTTACACACCTTTTACGTGTTCAAAACCTCTTTACAAAACGCCGCTCTTGACACTTATTGTTCAAAAATTTTATAATCTATTACCGTTAAGGCATGCACGAAAGGCATTGGCGATAGGAGAACGTGAAAAGCACATCTGACAAAGAAAAGCTTAAAGGGTTGTCCCTTAGCAGAATGGGTAAGATCATGGCCGCCGCATTTACTTTAATTGCGGGGCTTCTTTTGGTTTCGTCTTTCATCACACTCGGAAAAAACAAGGCAATTGTAGACGACGTTAATACGTACATGTCGGTTCAGAAGATCATCAGTCAGCTTCAGGCTGTGGCGGACGATCTGACTTTTAACGCGCGCTCTTTTACCGTTAAGGGTGAGACGAAATATGTCGACAATTACCTCAAGGACAACTACGATATGCAGCGCCTGCCCAATGCTATTGAAGAGATACAGTCGGAGGTCGGCGACGGAGAGCTCAGCCAAAGACTTGAACGTGCCAAGCTGTTTTCCAGAACAATTGCGAAAAAAGAATGTCTTGCCATAAGGCTTGTCATTGACGCCAAGGGGTATTTTCTTGGCGTATACCCGGACGCCATCAAAAACACCGAGCCGAGCGACGAACAGTCGGAACTTTCCGCCGAGGAGAAAATAACTCTTGCGAAGGATATGCTCCTTGACGAGTTCTACGAGGACGATAAAAAGCAGATGCTGAACGAGATCGAGGTTTGCAAGAAGCTGATTGCGGAGCAGACCGCAAGTTCGCTGAACGATTCGATTAAGGTGCTGAATTCATTTCTGGCTCTTCAGATTTCGCTTGTCATCGTGATGGTGGTTTACGTCATTTTCACGATTATTTTCGTTTCGAGACAGGTGGTTCATCCTTTGAGGACCGCCGCGAGAAATATTTCCAAAGAGCAGGCCCTTGTCGTCAAGGGCGTCACCGAATACCTGCTGCTTGCCGAGGCTTACAACAAGATGTACTACATCGAGCAGGAGCAGAAGGACCAGCTCAAGCACGAGGCCACGCACGACAACATGACCGGGCTTGTGAACCGCACAGGCTTCAAGGAGGTCTGCAGGACGCTTGACTTCTCCAAGGCTGCGATCGTGATGATTGACGTTGACAATTTCAAAACCGTCAACGACATTTTCGGCCATGACATTGGCGACAAGACTCTTATCTCTATCGGCAATGAGCTCCGCCACAACTTCCGCCACGGCGACATCGTGTGCCGTTTCGGCGGCGACGAGTTCCTTGTGCTCATGACTTCGGCGGCTGACACCGAGGAGTCAAGAGCCATCATCCGCGAAAAGGTTGACCGCATAAACGAGGCTCTCGGAGGCCTTGAGGACGGCAAGCTCAACATTTCGATAAGTTGCGGCGTTGCATTCGGTACGCTCGGCGATGACGCAGAGTCGCTCATCAAGCAGGCCGACAAGGCGCTTTACGTCGTTAAGAACAGCGGCAAGCAGAACGTCTCGTTTTACAGAAAGTAAAAAGCTTCAAGCTTTTAAGACTAAAACTATCTCATATACAAAGAGAGGGATTACAATTGCATTCAATAAAATCTAAAATTACGCTTCTTGCCGTAATTTCGATTTTTTCTACAATATTAGTCACAACACTTATCGCCACAGTTTCGGTCAGGAAAGTCGGCAACGACTCCGCCAAGCGCATCCTCACCCTCCTCTGCGAGACCGGCGAGAAGAACCTCGACATGAACTTCTCGAGCATCGAGCAGTCCGCGAAGACCATTGCCAAGTACGCCGAAGACGATCTCAAAAACACTTCGTTTGAGGATTTCAGCGACCACGTGGAGCGAGTCAAGGCCGTTTTCGAAAAGACGGCTGAGCACACCGCAGGCGTTCTTACATATTATTACAGGATCGACCCTTACCTTGAGAAGACTGACGAGCAGGGTTTTTGGTTCATCATGAAGGCGGACGACAGACACTTTTACGAGCACGCTCCGACCGACCTTTCCGGCTACGACCCTGACGACACTTCTTCGTTCGTCTGGTTCACCGTCCCAAAAAAAGAAGGCCGCTCGATTTGGCTTGCGCCCTACATCACCGACACCCTCAACGCGTGCGTATTTTCTTACAACATCCCCGTGTTTAAGGACAGGCAGTTCATTGGCGTCATCGGAATCGAGATTGACTACAACACTGTCGCCAATATAGTTAAAACCATAAGCTTATACGAGAGCGGCTACGCCTTCATCAACGACAAAAACGGCAACATCATCTGCCACCCTCATTACACGTACGAGCAGCTCAAAAACAACCATCCCGTGGTTCCGGACGGCCTCATAAACAGCGGCAGCAGGTTCCTCTCCTACACGTTTGAGGGAGTGACCAAGCAGGCGGTCTGGCTCGAACTCAACAACGGCATGCGCCTCAACGTCACCGTGCCCGTCACCGAGGTTAGCGCCTCCTGGCGAAACACGATGTTCATGATCATCTTCATCGCCGCGGTCCTAATGGTCATCCTCGTGACGGCCTCCGTCCTTCTTGCGAACCACATTTCAAAGCCTATCAAGAAGCTTTCCGAGGCGGCCGAGCAGGTTGATGCCGGCAACTACAACGTCGACCTCACCTACAAGGGCCACGACGAGATCGGCACGCTCACCAAGACGTTCTCCAACCTCGTCAGCGACCTCAACGACTACATCAGCGACCTCAACAGCATTGCCTACAAGGACGCCCTCACCTCCGTGCACAACAAGGGAGCCTACGACAGGTTCACCGAGAAGCTCCAGGAGCGCATTGACGCCAATGAGCCCCTCGAGTTCGCAATCGCGGTCTTCGACTGCGACGACCTCAAGCACATCAACGACAAGTTCGGCCACGACAAGGGCGACCTCTACCTCAAAAAGGCCAGCGAGACCATCTGCCACGTCTTCAAGCACAGCCCCGTCTTCCGCACCGGCGGCGACGAGTTCACGGTCATCCTCGAAGACGAGGACTACGCCAACCTCGACAAAAACGCGTCAGACTTCAAGACCAAAACTGACGCCGCCCTCCTCCCTGACGCCAATGAATGGGACTGCGTCAAGGTTGCCATGGGCATTGCCGTCTACGACCCGCCGCACGACCGCACCGTCATCGACGTCGTCCGCCGTGCCGACAAGATCATGTACGAGGACAAGCGCAGCCGCAAGGTCGGCCGCAAGTTCTACGGTGAAGCATGACGCGGTTGTAAACTTTCACATGAAGTAAAGCTTTCACACAAAAAAAAGAGCTGCTTTCCAAAGGTTAAAAGGCCTCAGGGAAGCAGCTTTTTCATCATTTTTTCCGTCCGCGGCAAAGGGTTTCTTTAAGAAGCGCGGCGCCGGCAATCAGCATAAGCGAGAGGCAGATGAATGAAATACCTGTGTCGCCGGTCTGAGGCGGTACGGCTCCTTCCGTGAACCTGCTGAGGGCAATGTATTCGTCATAGTAGACGTCGTAGAGTCCGACGCAGACATCCATTCCTTTATTGGCGCTGAATGCCTTTTCTATGACTTTTTCCCAAGAACCGTATTTAAGATACTGCTCTTCTGGCAGCGGGCCCTCCTCGTGGCCGTATTGTTCAAGATTTCTCTGCTTTAAAGTCGCAAGCCCTTCCGGGTCGTCCTTGTAGGACTCTATTCGGATCTCGTTTCGTCTGGTGCTGACGGCCTTGGCGATTTCCTCGACGCTTTTCCCTTCGCTTTGCATTTGTTCAAGCAGCTCAAACATGCCGGCAATTTCCTGATGGTACGCGATGCGTTCAAGACGTCCCTGCTCGACCAGTTCGGGGTCGCTCCAGTCCGCGGCCGCAAACTTTTTGAGACTGCCTGTTTCGTTGGGACGGAAGCCGTATACAGCGTCCTCGTCCTTGACAATATCTTTCATCGCATCCGGGCTGTCGGCCGGGTCATGTATGAACTTGAAGTATTTTTTAACAACTTTTGCGGCAGTTGTCTCTCTTGTGCCCTGCTCGTCAAGGAAATACTTTTCGCAAACGCCGCAGATCCAGTGTTCGCGGTTCCCGTCGGACTCTTCCGTCGGTTTCACCTCAGGAACGTGAGTCATCTTGTGGGCCTTCCGGGGAATTGTTTCGACGACCGTGTCGCCGCAGATACTGCAAATACTTTCTCTTTTTCCTTCCTCTGTGCAGGACGAGTCGCTAAACGATATTTCCGTGAGGGAATGAGTTGCGCATGAGACGGTGTAAAGGCTTGCCGGTGTTCCGAAGAAATCGCCAATGCCTGCCGTTATGAGCATAGCGGGGCCCGGTTCGGCATATCCGTCATACCAGACCACATAGTCAACGTTTTCCGTGAGCGTCATGCCTTCATATTCCACCTTAACCGACGGCTTCTGCGACTCGCCGCTGTAGGTAATAGGGGCGACCGTAACAGTTGCCGTGTCAAGACTTTTCACCAATATGCCCTGAGACGCTTTTTCATTGGCGTCTTTAAAGAGGTCGGTGACGTCGATATGATCGGTTCCCGAGTAGATATCCGCAATGTAGAAATGGTCCGAAACCGATTTAACGTCAGAAACTTCGTCGACAGAGGTCTCCGCAACAGTTATTCCCCAGTATTCCGCATCTGTATTTATTTTCGTGAAACTGCTTATCGGGAAAGCCGTAGGGATATAATATCTCTCGTCGGAAATAAACTCGGCAGGTGCAAACAGGCAGTCTTTAAAGTGCGGACTGTTCATCGGGATAAAAGATCTTTCGGATATATCTTCATAGTCAAGAGTGAGTCCTTTGACTTTCATCACGCCGTTTTCCCTTGAAACCAGCAAAAATCCCAGCTCGTACCACCGGCTGTTTTCGGTTTTGATCAGAATGGTAATATATCCTGACATGCGTGACGCATCATCAAAAGTTATGTTGCAGAGGTGCCGGCGGGATTCACTGTCTATAAGGACAAAGCAGTTTCTTTCGGCTTCCGGAACAACCCATGAGATACTGTCCGAGGCATAAAAATCCTTCATCAGATCATACTGAGTGTCGATCTGATAGTCGATAAAACCGGTCATATCGGGTGCGCCTTCGATCTCTCCGGCGGTAAAATGGATGCCATTCGGGAAAAGCGTCTCTTCCGGTATGTCCACGTAGGTATCTTTGATGATTTCCGCTATTTCAGGAATATTTTCATCGTCAATATATATATCCATTGACGATCCCACAGACTCAATGTTGTGTGCTGAGATATTGGCGGCAGTGAGCTTGTATTTATCGATGGGGTCGTAATCACGTTCGCGCTTTTTGACCGTTACGTTGTCGATTTTCACGATCTCTCCGACCTGCTGGGCAGCGATTCCGTCAAGGTATTCACCCACGGCTTCTGCGGACTCAAAAAGGCCTCTTGTAACGAGGTAGTTTGCCACGGCATTGTGTCTTGAAGTGCCGCACACCATCATGATTTTGCTTCTTACGTCACTGATATCCTCAGTCAGCTCATCTGCGCTTGCAAGTATTGAAACGATCCTGCCGTAGTTGTTTATTAACGTATAAAGGGCCGGTGCCTCTGCCCTGCCTGAAAGGTAGTCTTTCTGCGGGCATTCGGGCAGCATGTCTGTCACGAGGGACATCTCGTTTATATAGTCAAACGTGTTGCGCAAGTATGTGTCACCGCAGAACAATGCGATGCCTGTCGGATATACGGTGACAAGATCGTCCCCGTCAGCCGCGACAATGTTACCGCCAAGGTCTCTCACGTTGACGTGCTTGATTTTCTTGTAAGTCGTGTCGCTGAAGCCGGAATATATGACGTCATCCCCGCTGCCGTCGCAGTCCGCAAGTGCCGCCGCAATAGTCAGAGACACGTCTGTGTAAGCGTTTTTCAAATATCTTATCTCATCGGTTGTAAGGGTTTCAAATTCGGTCTGCGGCACGCCGAGAGCGCCGGCAAGATTGCCGAGGTCATACAGTGAGTACGAGTTCAGCGCATACCCTATGGAGTATTTCAGCGAATAGATCTCGTCGTAAAAGTTGTATTTTCCATTGGCGTCATTTTTGGTAATCGCCTCGCTGACAAGTATGCCGTCAAGTTCCGCCAGTGCCGGAAGCAGCCGGTCAACAAAGTTCTTTGTGTCGATAACCGCAAGTGTCGCGTAATCCTTTTCCGTTTCCGTATAGAACTCCACGAAGCTGTCAACGATGTTCTTTCCTATCTCGAACCCGCCCATTCCGGGATCGTGGGCAAGAGCGTTCAGCCAGCTTGAGTAATCCTGTCCGTATCCGGGCTCAGTCTCCGCCGACACGACAAGGTAATCCGCATAGAGACTAAGCGCCGCCGCAATGTCCGTGGTTGCCATGACGCAGGCATCGAAATCAACGATTTCCAGCCTGTCACCGCCTCCAATGAGTTTCGTCGACTGAATCGCCTCCACGATTCCGGCAAACGACATGGAATTCCAGTATCTGTCATCAAAACCGAATCCTCCCGCCGGTCCGCCGCCGTGATCCCACAGTATCAGGCTGTACTTGTCCGCTGAGAAATTATCGCAGCAGTAGTCGATAAAAGCGGTCAGCATTGCCGGATCGGCCATATCAGAATCCTCAAAACCCGGCAATCCGTCAGCCTCGATCAGCGTCATAGTCCCGTGTTCTTCGCCGTCCTTTTTGCCGGAAACACTGAAGACCTGATTCAGATTCGGATCGATCCCGTCGGCACCTTCAATGTACTCCGTCTCCATGTACCACTCGAGGGAGCCGCCCGTGACAACGACAAATTGCAGATGCTCGTTATAGTCCGCCTTCATGGCCTCCGTCAGGTTGTATGTGCCAAGCCCGTAGTCTCCCTCAAGGTCCGAGCCCACCATGTAAACCATAACGGTCCTGTCCACAGGCTCCGCAGCACGCGGTTTAGTGACAAAAAATGCCAGGCACGCGGCAAAAACCGCCAATGCAATCAACACGAACATTAACTTCTTTTTTGGTGCCGCAGTTCTCATTACTTCACTTGCCCCCACATCTTGTATGTTTTGATCGGTCAAAACCGCCAAGGCCTAAGCTGTTTGCTTTCTGCCGGTTAACGCCAATGTAAAAACCGTTTTGCGGAACTCCGTATCCTGACGCTCCAATATCATGCATTTAGAAGCACCCCCATAATTTCAAAAACTTTTTTGTAGACGCGAAGTTGCTTTGAATACTTGCTGAGATTAGCAAGATTTTTTTGATTGTCATTGGCGTATGCGTTGAGAGCTTTTGCAAAGAGCTCTTCATCCAGCTTTGAGTGGTATTTAAAGCAGTCACAAACAGTTCGATCTCTATCATAGATAGAAAGCATTGTACCGTCAAATGAGTCCTTGGTTTTACCGATATCATATTCATCAGGCTGAATATAATACGCTTTGATAGGAACAGAAGAGTTTTTAATTTTAGTCTGAGATTCCATGCGCGGAACCGCAACAGTCCATCTGCGAGGCACAAAATCAATATATCCATAGTGAAAAAGAGCAGATTCTACACACACAATTGCTTCAGGAAACAGTTTCGACAGATACTCCGCTTCGGTTACGTTCCAATCGCCTGAAAGTCTGTAAAAGCCATGCTGAATACGCACAATACGATCATCGGCAACGAGTTTGCAAAGGTCTCCCTTACTCAGCCCAGCATCGATAAAAGCGGATGTACTTGCAATTCCATCCGACTCTTCAATTACTTTATTTGCGATTTCAGCTTTTGTCACTATAATCACTTCCTTCCACAAATCGCCAATGCAATTGTAACGCATGTACCGATAATTGTCAACACTTTCTTCATACAGTTATATGATGTTGTAGTATAAAAGTTATACGTATATTTCAATAGTTTTCCGCAACTTTTAAAATCTGCGGAATTCTGTTTAAATTTCAGGAAGAAAAATCACCCCGAAAAAGCATTTTAAGGACAAATCTCATCATAAACCCTGTAAAAAAGTGATTATTGTCAAGTTTTCAAACTTTCGTATTCGTTAAAAGACTTCGTTTGTTCCGTTGCGGGGCCCCAGGGTTCGAATCCCGGGTTAAATACCATAGACAATAGGTGGTGGAGCATACGGGATTTCGTCACCACAAGCGACGTGGACTCCGACTTTCAAGAAACTTCCTCTCTTTTTCTCTTGAAAGTCTCCGTTTGCGTCGCTGTGGCTCCTCTTCCCCGCAAAGTCGTCCGACTTTGCGGGGGCCCCTTGGGGTTCGAATCCCGCGGTTATAACACCACAGACAAGGGGGTACCAATCAGGTACCCCCTTGTCTGTGGTGGAGCATACGGGATTCGAACCCGTGACCCCAACACTGCCAGTGTTGTGCGCTCCCAACTGCGCTAATGCCCCCTGGTATTTGTGCCGGTGATATTGGCGACAGGAGCAAGTATAAGGCATGCGGGAGGAGTTGTCAAGGAGAATTGCATTGGCGGTGTCGGGAAGGCGAAAAGCAGGGTCTTGGCGGTTTTAAGGAGCGGTGGGAAAATGGCTTGTAATCGGGGCCCGGGTAAAGTACAATCATCTCCGTGAGGTGACTCAGATATGATCAGAAAAAGTTTTATTCTCATTGGAATAGCGGTTTTGGTGCTTGCGACGGCGGCGGGAGTTTGCGGTTGCACTTCGTACAGGAAAACCGTTGAAAGGTACGGACTTACGATGCGTGAAGATGTAGTTTTTATTGAGGGACTCGCCAAGGAGCGGACGATCGTCTTGGCGGCAGATACACACATTTCGCTCTGCGATGAGCGGGACGGGGCTGTTGCGGAGAAGGCTGCGCAGAGGTATCAGATGTTTGCGAGCCTGACGAAGAATCCGTCGGACGTGAATTTCAGGCACATGGCTGAGGTTTTGAAGCAGATGAAGCCGGACCTCATTGTGCTTGCGGGCGACATTACCGACTCCGCGATGGAGGCATCCATTGAATTTGTGAAGAGCGAGCTTGAAAAGACGGGTGTGCCGTGGGTTTACTCGATGGGCAACCACGATTTTGAGTACGGCAGCGAGTATTTCAGCGCCAGGGCATATGAAGAATATCTGCCCCGTTTTGCGAAGGTAAGCGGCACCGAGGGCGGCTGGCAGGCGCTTGAATATGACGATTTGATTGTTTTCATGACGGATGACGCGAATAACAGGATACTGCCCGGGGCTCTTGCGGCTCTCAAGGAATATGGCGCCAAGGGCAAACCGATCGTTCTTGCGACGCACGTTCCGCTTGAGCCGCAGACTGAGGACAAGACGCTTTGGGAGAAGTCGATTGAGGTCTGGAGAGCTGACGGGAGCGGCCGTTCGAGGGTTCTCATTGGCTATAACTCGTGCATTCCGGATGAGACGACGGCTGAGTTTTTGAGCTACGTCATGGCTGAGGACTCGCCGGTAAAACTGGTGCTCGCGGGCCACGTGCACTTTTACCACAGGGACACGCTTAGCGGCAAGCTTGAGCAGATTATAACAGGTGCGGGATACGAAGGCGAATTTACGAAGATTACGCTCAAACCCGCCAAGTGATCACAGTTTCAGAGTCCTAAGGTACGCCTTTTGGGCATCGGTGATTCTGAAACTCTCGCAGGCTTTTTGAATAGTTTTCTTATGGACCTCGGGGGCGAGCTTTTTGTCTTCGAGGTATTTTATTGCCGTGTCGTACTGCTTGGCAAGTGCGGTCGCAAAGTACCACGCGACGACCATCATGATGTAGTAGTCGTCAACTTTAATTTTGGCTATTTTTTCGGGAAAAGAAGGGTCGAAACCATCGTCGAGGAACTCCGCCATTGCCGTCTTGACGCCAAAGCGCCTCGTGTAGACGTGGTCCGAGGCAATCCAGCTGTCGATTCTTTTTGAGAGGTCTTGGCGGTTCTTTTTGAATGATTTGGGAGTCATCTGGTCGCAGGTCGCCCAGTTGTCAACGTAAGGAAGGAACGCCTCAATTGCCGCGATGCACTCCTGATAGTTTTTCATTTCGGATATCATGAACGCGTGGAGCTGGTTCTCCTCGAAATATTCGTGCGGCAGGGAGCTGAGAAAGTCGTTTTTGTCGTCCCTTTTCAGGAGTTCTTTTGCGAGCGCGCGAAGCTCCGGGGTTCTTACGCCGATCATTTTGCGGTCCTTGCCGTCAGGGATGAGCGAGCCCTGAAACTTCAGGTATTCTTCGTCGGCGGCTTTGAAAAGCTCCGTGCGTATATAATCAAAAATCGTATTCATGGGTCAGTTTGCATTGGCGGTTTGCCAGGTCTTAAGGTCATTGATGAGCCTGTCGGTTCTTGCTGCGGCGCCCTCTTCTGTCAGGTGCAGCACGGTGTCGTAGAAATAGCTGTACGGGAAGAAATAGTCGCTGTAGTGCGAGATGACGTCGCAGTTAACGGAAGCCTTAAGAGAAGCCTCAAAGCTTTCAAAATCAGCCGCAGTGAACTTTGAATACTCGCCGTAGGCAATGGGATAGCCCGCGATGACGACCGTTGCCCCCTTCTTTTTCACATAGTCGCAGAACTCGTTAAAGCGCTTTATGCAGTCCTTGGAGATTTTGGGAATCTCGATCACTGCGTCCTTGAAGAAATCGTCTGAAACCTTGAGTTCCTCAGGTCTTCTCACAATATCGCCGTACTCGTTAAAAGCAGTTCGTGAGTAGCAGCTGCCGCTGTCCCTGTTCCCGCGCCCCGTGATCCACGAGAAAAGCGAGTTGCAGAGGTAGTCAGGGTACGCCGCAAGCATGCCGAACCAGTCTTCGGAGCGTATGAGCCCCGCAATTTCGTTGTTATTGTCAACGGTAATCCACGCAAGCGCGTAGTCGCCTATCTTACCGTCATCCGCAAAAGTCGTATGGCAGACGACCACAATATCGCCCTCGCCGATGTTCTGCTTCGCAAGGTCCTCGTGGAAAGTGTTGCCGAGGCTCCCGTGCAGGCCAAGATTCACGACAGGCATCCCCATTTCATCCTCAAGGCGCTTCGAATCAAACCCGAAAGCCACGTTCGAGTGCCCCACAAGTATGATTTTGGGCTCGTCAATACTCTTCAGCCGCTCAAGCTTGTCCACAATCGACGCCTGGTAGTTCTTCTGAAACATCCCCCTGACGACGAAAACGTCAAGCAGCACAAGCGCGCCGACGATCAGGAGCACAGCCGCGAGCAGTATTATCGTGCATCTCAAAAACTTCTTCATGGCCCTCTCCTAAAATCTAAAGTAGATAAACTCGGTGCCGCGCGCCGCCGGAATGCAGACGATCACAAACACCACAAACAGTATATACACAGCCCACCTGACGCCAAGCTTCCCCTTCGAGATGCCGCCAATGACATCCCTCTTCACCGAGAACGCGTCAAAAACGATAAGCAGGCCTACCGCCAATGCAAGCACGACAAGGCTCCGCAGGTCAAAGCCCAGCGCCGCGAGGCCTGACTTCACGTAACCGAGCGGCGCGCCTATGCCGTCAAACATATGCCCTATAATATAGAAGCTGTCGCCGAGCGACCCTGCCGCAAAGAAAATCCACGTAAACGAGCAGAACAAAAACACCAAGACACCGCGCACGGCCTTAAGCGCCTTATTCTTAAACTCCCTTTTTTTAGGCAAAACAAGCTCTTCGAAAACTCTCCCTGCGCCGTGCGCCCCGCCCCAGACGATAAAAGTCCAGTCTGCACCGTGCCACAGGCCGCTCAGCAGAAACGTCACAAACAGGTTGAGCAGCTGTCGCGGCCTGCCCCTTTTGTTACCGCCAAGCGGTATATACACGTAGTCCCTGAACCACGTCGAAAGCGATATGTGCCAGCGGCTCCAGAAGTCTCTGAGCGAGCCCGCAAAGTAAGGGCTTTTGAAGTTGGTTGTGAGGTTTACGCCAAGGAGCTTGGCGGTACCTATAGCCATGTCGGAATAGCCCGAAAAGTCGCAATAAATCTGAACCGTGAAGAGCATCACAGCCGCAAGCAGCGAAAAGCCCTTGAAGCTTTCGGGCGCGGCAAACACCTGCGCAACGTAAAGAGCTATCCTGTCGGCAATGACAACCTTCTTAAAGAATCCCCAGCAGAGCTGCTTGAGCCCGTACGAGGCAAGCTCGCCGTCAAACCGTCTCTCCTCCCTGATCTGCGGGATGAGGCTCGTTGACCTCTCAATAGGGCCGGCAACGAGCTGCGGGAAAAACGAGACAAATGTCGCATAAATACCGAAGTGGCGCTCCGCCTTGGCGGTTCCGCGGTAAACGTCAATGATATAGCCAAGGGTCTGGAACGTGTAAAACGAGATACCCACAGGCAAAAGGAGCCCGAGGGTCAGCGGCTGCGGCCGCGTTGTGAACACGCCGATAAGATCGCACACAGCCTCACACACAAAGTTAAAGTACTTAAACGTGAAAAGAATTCCGAGCGTCACAGTCGCCGCGACTGCGATCACAAGGCGCTTTCTGGCTTTTGAATTGGCGGTTTCAATGAGAATACCCGCAGAATACGATACAAGTGTCGTTGCAAGGATCAGAATCGCGTAGACGGGCTTCCAGCACATATAAAAGAAGTAGCTCGCGGCAAGCAGCAGCGGCCACCTGAATTTGTGGGGCAGGATCCAGTACAGGAAGAACACAGCCGGCAGGAATATTGCAAACTCAATTGAATTAAAAAGCATGGCCGCTCCTCGGATCGGAATTGTAAGGTGATTCTACCACAAAAGCCCTGTTAAAAGCAATTTGAACGGCGCTTTAAAACCGTTTCAAGTTTTGGTTTTGTTCGGCAGCAGCAGAAGCACCGAGGTCCTTCTTTTGTAATCTCCGTAATCCGTCCTGCGCTCCATGTTATGTCTTTCCATCATCGGAATCGACACCGAAAGGAACAGCGCGATGATGAGCAGAAATCCCAGCCCGAAGTACCACTTTTCAGGCATCACCCCTAAAAATGCGATAAAAATGCCCGTCCAGAACGTCATCTCGCCAAGGTAATTCGGATGCCTCGAATACTTCCATATCGATATGCCGCACGTCTTCCCCGAGCCTTTGTTCTCCCTCAGGAACCTGTGAATGGCCCTGTCCGCGAAGAACTCAAGCGATACGCCAAGCATCATAACGCAGATACCCGGAATGATCCACGGGCTGAACCCCGGAACGGCAATTATAAAGAATCCCGCGACAAGCCCTGCGTATACGACGATGGTCGGCACGTACTGAAGCCCTATAAAGTTTATCAGCGCAAACATGAATTTACCGTTTTTCTCGCGGTACATCCTGTAGCGCCAGTCCTCGTGAAGAAGCCCTTTGTACGTAACCGCCCAGTTTCCTGTGAGCCGCACGGACCATATGCAGACGGCTGCAAACAGGACCCATGCGTTTGCGCTAAACAGGTTGTATTTGACCATGCCGGCAAGAAGCATCACCACTGGCGCAACGCTCCAGTAAGGGTCGTAGAGCGAAGTGTCAGGCACAAAGCAGGTCACAACGTATATCACAAGCGTTGCAACAGCTGTCAGAGCTGCCTCTGCAAGAAATATGTTTTCAATGAACGCAAACGGCACAAGTCCGACCGCAAAAGCCGCCGCATAGAGCAGCAGATTAACGAGCAGTCCCTTCGCTTTTTCACTCATATCAAAAGTCCCTTTCACGTTTTGTGCCAAGTTTAGGCTTCCTTAAAATATGAAGCCATTATACACAAAAATGCATTGCAAGACCAATCCAAAAACCTCCGAAAGTGTCAAAACTCCCTGATTTCAGGCGGAATACCTTCTTCCGCGCCCTATTCCCGTTACGTACGCATGTCCTTCGCTGACGAGCTTGTACATTATCTCAATCGTCTTGGATTTGCCGAAACCCGTCTCCCTCGCAATCTCGGAGCTTGACATTCTCCTTCCCGTGACAACGCCAAGGGCCTTCTCCTCGTCAGGCTTCAGATTGTTTTTCAGACTGAAAACGGGAAGCGTGATCCGTATTGAATCCTCTGTCGTCTCAAAAGAAGGTTTCGTCTTACTGTTCTCGTAAAACGACTTGATTCTTCTGATACCCGTACCGAACCTCTCAATCAAACCGAGCATTTTAAATACGTTTCCGATGATCGGGTTTCTGAGTATTGAGATGCCGCCCATCCGGAAATCCTCCTCGCTGACGCCTCTGGGAAGACCTCCGGGCGAAGTTATGACAATTTTGTCCGGGTACATCGAAACGTTTATATCCGCGTTGACGTCCCAGGTACGGTGAACAATCGCATTGGCGACAGCTTCTCTCACACATTCCTCAGGTATCATCGACACATTGACGCGCTCGCTGCCCTTCACTTCTTCGTACTGGTAATACTTCCTGTACATATCAAGAGTCTCGCGGTACATCTCGAGGATCGAAATACCCGAAAGGTCCGCCCTGTCATACATTACGTTCACACTATCGCCAAAACGTACAGCCGCTATCCCCGGAAAAGAGTTATTGTCAGAAAGCAGCTCTGCCGCCTTATTAAAGCCCTTCTTATCGCGGTAAAGTTCAAGCGTCTTAAGCGTATCTGCTGAAAAAGACTCAATTCCGAGCACTGAAACAAGGTTCAGCTTTAAGGTTTCAAACGTCAGATCATTTTTATCTGAAGGAAGCTCCTCAAAAGACAGATTTCGCCCCTCAAGTATCAGTCTCGTAAGATCAAGCCTGTCAGCCTCGACAGTCGCCGTATCGTTCCTTCTGTAAGCTTTTGCTTTATACAGGTAAGGCTTGTACTCGCCCTCCTCAACTCTCAAAGTAATAACAGAAGTCCTTTCATTGACGCCAATGGTAAACCTGGGCACAGGGTCAAGATTATCGTTAATCCTGTTTTCTATATCGAGGCAGACCTGCGAGGGATTCTCAACACCCGTAAGAGTGCCGGCATCGGAAACGCCGAACAGTATCTCACCGGTCCCGTAATTTGCAAAAGCACTGACCGTTTTGAGAAAAGTATTCGTCACGTTTTCCTTAAACTCAAGGAATTTTGATTCTCTCACGTTCACGCCTCCCGTTCCTCTTGTTTGCCGTCATTTTATCTAAAAACGGCCGCAAAATCAAGCGCAAATTTTTGCGTCCGATTTTGCGACCGGTTTTTCAGCCTATATTTAGTTTTCGTCTGATTTACGCTTTCGTTACTTCAGCCTGTCGCGAAGGAGCGGTATACCTTCTTCGATCCACCAGTTTCCGTCAATTCCGCCGGAGCTCATGCCGCCGTGCTCAAACTCCTTGACGTGGCCGGTTGTATCGGCGGTAAGGCCCTTGGCGGTAAGTTTTTTGAATTCGCTCTTTATCCACGCTTCGAGTTCTTCTCCGCTTTTTACGTCCGCAGTGTCCGCGGCTTTCTCCAGGTAATCCCAGAAGTAAGGATCGCCGCGGTATCCCCAGGTTTCAGGTCTATCGGCAAATATCTCTGACAGTTTCATGGTTATTCCGGCCGCCTTGCGGATTGCTGCGGCGGCCTGTGCGGCGCATTGGCGGTAACCCTCCTCAGTCAGGTGCAGAAGGTCCGGGCACTTGTAGAAGTACTTGTCCTTCAGGCAGAGCGAGTAGAGGTCGTTGACCATGACGCCTTCGTTTTTCATGAGCGAAACGGCCACGTCGTTATACTTTATGACCCAGGCGTTGTCGTAGTTGCACGGTTTCATGCCCTCGCCTCTTATCTCCTCGGCAATATCCTTCGGGAGAATCGGGACTGATGTCGCAAAAACCGGAACAGCGCCGTTCTTTCTGATCTCGGCAAGGATCCTGCCAAGCATAGTCACGTAATCGCCGATGGGATGCAGCGGCTCGGTCATAGGCGCCTCGATGTTCATGTCCCAGTAGCCGTTGTTCCAGTGCACAACGTCAAACTTTCCGCATTTTTTGAAGAACTGGTTCGCCTGCCAGAGTGTGTAGGCCGCAAACCTGCCGTTGTCGAGTTCGTCGTAGTAAACCTCGAACTCGCCGGCGAGCTCCTCTTTCACAAACTCGTCATAGCCCATTCTTATGGAATCGCCAAGCAAAAGCACCTTTTTCATAGCCGGATATCCTTTCAGTATCTTGTTAACATTGTCAATGCTATTATTGCCGATTGGATAAAAATAATCAACCTCAATCTGCTTTTTTACGGCAAACCGGGGTTGATTTTTTGAAAGCTTATAATGTAGTCGTATTATCTGCCGACCATGTCCCTGTCCATGAGCGACAGCAGCACTGCCGCAAACTTCGGGTCAAACTGCCTGCCCATACCGTTTTCGATCTCCGACCTGACATTTTCCTTCGAGAGAGCTTCACGGTAGCTTCTTGTCGATGTCATGGCGTCGTATGCGTCGGCGACGGCAATGATTCGCGCAATCACGGGTATTTCCTCGCCTTTAAGGCCGTCCGGGTAGCCTGTACCGTCGTAGCGCTCGTGGTGGTAGTGCGCGCCGATACTGAGGTAAGGCGACTGTCTGATGCTCGAAAGAATCTGGTAGCCCGCGACCGGGTGCTCCATAATCATCGCATACTCTTCCCTGGTGAGCTTGCCCTGTTTGTTGATAACCTCGTCGGGCACGCCTATCTTGCCGACGTCGTGGAGAAGAGCCGCAAAATAAATCTGTTCGCACTCGTCGTCGCACACGCCTGCCTCCTTGGCGATAAGTCTTGAAAGAGAAGCGACGCGCACCGAATGGCCGCACGTGTATTTGTCCTTGGCGTCAATTGCGTTGGTGAGAGCCTCCGCAGTCTCCTCGAAAAGGGTGGATTCGCGCTCCTGCGCCTCCTTGTAGAACTCAATTTCGTGTTTTCTGGCCCGCTCCATGTCCTCGCCGAGGGAACAGAGCACGTAGATGAAAAACACCGCGACAACGACCGCCATGGTCACCGTGATGAGCGAGATACCGTAGAAAATGAACTGGAACACGGACGCGACCATTGGCAAAACAATGCTTATCGCCAATGCGAGCACGAGCTTGCGGCGGACCTTCTTGCGGTACTGCAGGACGACCGACTCCTGGATGATGACCAGGAACAGCGGCACGATATAGCTGACAAAGTTCAGAGGAGCCCTCTGATATTTGTTGTGTTCGTCAAAGGTATAATAAAGGCCGGTAAACTGCGAGACCGCAACGAGAGCGGCGCCGATTCCGAAGAGAATGTCGCAGACGTAGAGACGCTTTGGCAGTTTCTCCATATTGCCCTCAGTCTGGAACATGTCACGTATGAAGTGGGTGACAAGAAAAGGAATGAAAAGTATCAGAAGATAACACATTCCGTTGCTGACCCTGACCATGATACCGCCAAGGCGGCTTTCGTCACCTCTGTACACGTACGAAAGTCTGTCGAAGACCAGCAGAAGAAGCGAAGCCGCTTCCATAAGCATGAGAATGACTTTCTTTCTGCGGGTAACGAACTTCGGCATAAGAGTCATAATGGCAAGTATTCCGACGCTGCCACACATTATCAGCATAATATCAAGCTGATGAGCTCTGATAAAATCCATATTAGCACCCTTCTCTTTCGTTTTACTAACTGTCAATCCGCAGCCGTTGTCTATAATTACGGCCGCAGTCTTTTTCCCCTTTGCCGGAGCCTTTTTTAAGGCGCCGCCGGCATCTTTTCCTTCGCCTCAGCGGTGTTTCAGTACGATAACCAACGAAACCTGCTCCACAAAAACCGGAACCGTCCGGGCAAGGTGAGATAACCGGATATTATACATTATTCAGCGCATCATAAAAAGCTTTTTATCGTCTTGTGAGCGCTAAACATACTGATTTTATACAAGTTTTATGTGTTTTGTTTTAAAACTTCCAAATTTCTTGCGATACTTCTCATGTGGCGGTCGTCTGTTCCGCAGCAGCCTCCGAATATCTTAAAATCCGCAAGATCAAGGAGTTTTACCGTTTCCTCACCGAAGCTTTCGGGCTCGGAACACTTGAGGTCAGGCGCATTGTCAAGTTCCTCATAAGGTAAAGGCGAAGTGTTTGCCTGAATGCCGAGGAAGCGCCTCTTTACGGTTTCGTTCCTGTTAAAAGGCTGCGAAAGCGCCTCGTAAAGGACTTCCGGGTGCACGCAGTTTGCCATGTAGCAGACAGGCTTGTTTTTCACGCAGCAGTCGATTGCTTCAATCGCTTCTGAAACCGCTGTCCCGTCAATCAGCCTGCCGTCCCGTTTAACCGTAAAACTTATAATGTAAGGAAGGCCCGTGTCGCCCGCGGCTCTTGCAAGGCCTTTCGCCTCGGGAAGCGTCGGCATGATTCCCGCAAAAATGAAATCCGCACCGGCGTCATTGAAAAGCTCAGCCGCGTATCCGTGAAACTCATACGCCTCGCTCTCGCCAAGGCACCCCTCACCCGTGTAGGCGTCGCCTCTGCAGCCCATGAGCCCGCCTGCGTAGGATTCGATATCCTTGGCGGCAAGGACACTTTTCAGAAATCTGACGTTGTCCTTAATGATTCTTTCGGTAAATCCCGAGCGCTCGATTCTCTCTTTGTTTGCACGCCTCGTCGGGGTGGTCGCGATAAACGGAAGACCGCTTTCTTTTGCGATATCAAGGTAGCCGTTCCAGAGCTTCTTAAGAGCGCTTCTTGACCTCTGTCTGTAGACAAGGCCGGCCATCGCGACGTCTTCGTCAAACGCGACACAAAACTCACGTTTCAGCCTCTCGCCAAGCGCCCCTTCCATCAAAATAAACCTGTTATTTTCAAAGCAATCGATGAAACTCATATCACTGCCGCCAATGAAGTCCGACCGCCCTCCGGTCTGTATGGGTTAGCAAGAGCTAACGCATTTCCCTATTTTAAGGCATCTACTGCAATAGGCCGTGCCCTGCGTCTTAAAAATCGGGGTGTTTACGATTTACACTTCGGAAACCAATTACACTTTTACCAATCATTTTAGGTTTTGTCAATAGAGAAAAACGGGGCCGTAACTGTTCAACTCAGTGTTCAGTTGTAACTTTTGAGGCGCCTTTTGATGCCGCCAAGGGGGCTCCGGCTGCGCAGCCGGAGCCCCCTTGGCGATAGCGTTTATTCAGTCAGTTTCCGTTGCCCCTGCCGGCAAATATCTTCCACGTAAGGACGTGCTTTTTCATGTCTTCTGCGTCAAGCACGCCGTGCGCAAAGCCTTTTCTCACAAGCTCCGCGGGCACGTACTCGTCATACTTTTCAAACACGGGCACCTCGTTCGGGTACACAAGCTCTAACGGGTCAAACTCCTTTTCTGCCTCTTCGCAGACAACCCTGTAGAACTCCTCTTCGCTCGAATCCATCGTAAACTGCATGTAGTACGGGCGCGACGACTCAAGACCCTTAAGGCCGAGCCTCTTGCTGCAGACAATCTTTAGCAGCCTCTCAAGCGCCAGGAAAGAGTAAGTTCCGATCCACGGGAAGAGGGCCCACATCTTGCCGCCAATGTTAACCAGCGGTCTTTCCGCCATCAGCGACTTTGCGAACGTGTCGCGCGCATCCATAAGCCTTGCAACCGCGTGCGGCATCAGGTACGGATAGTGTTTGTCTTCGTCCAGCACGCCGTACATGCGCTCGAGTATCCTTGTGTGGATGTCACCCGCGACATCGCCAAAGTAAGCCGGAATGTTTCCTTTGACAAGCGTGCATTCAACGGTTCTACGCTTGTGGTCGACCTCTTCGACAACCCAGACGCGGCCGGCAATGGCAATCTTGTCCCCTATCGGAGGCGGCTTGACGATTGTTCCGAGCTGTTCGGGTCCGGAGCGTACCGTATACTCGATGTTTTCCTGAAAAACCGCGTAGAACTTGTAGTTGTTGATAACCCGCTCGCCTGTGAGACCCGTGACGAGTCCGCCGTTTTCGGTGCGGTTTATGTGGTCCGTGTCTATCAGGTGAAGGAGTAGTGTTTTATAGTCGTCCTTGGTTATTGTTTTAAAGCAGTTAAGCGAAAGCACGCGCGAGGCAAGCTCTGCGGGAGTCATCTCGCCGTGAGACGCAAGAGTGCTCATTGTCTGGTGGTAGAGGAGACTGTACGGCAGGCGGCCTTCCCTTGGCGGTTCCACAAAGCGGTCTTCGATGTAAAGCTGCACGAGAGCGATTCCCTGAATGAGGTACCAGGGGATGCTGTCGGGGAGCATTGCCCTCGCCTCCTGATGGTCTTCGCGCATGACAAACCACATTTCGGCGGGGTCGCCTCTTCTTCCTGTACGGCCCATGCGCTGCAGGAATCCCGAAACGGTAAAAGGCGCGTCAATCTGGAAGGCCCTTTCAAGCCTTCCTATGTCGATTCCGAGCTCCAGGGTCGCCGTTGCGCAGACTGACATGAGCGATTCGTCGTCCTTCATCTCTTCCTCTGCGCTCTCGCGGTAAGAAGCTGAGAGGTTGCCGTGGTGGATGAGGAAGCGGTCCGGTTCGTTGTTTGCTTCGCAGTATTGGCGGAGATATTGGCAGACCGATTCGCACTCTTCGCGCGAGTTAGTGAATACAAGGCATTTCTTTCCCTTGGTGTGTTCGAAAACGTAGCCTATTCCCGGGTCGGCGGCGAGCGGTGCCTTGTCGGTGGGAGGCTCCAGAAGAGGCGTTTTCACGTTGAGAGTTTTCCCCTCGTCGGCCTGCGGAGGCGTGTTGTAAAAGTGCTCCATTGAAAGGCGCCAGACTTCTTTTCCTCGCTCAAATTCGGGAATAATTGTTTTTCTGCCGCTGCCGGAAGAGAGGAACCTGCCCGCGCCCTCGGGATTTCCGATGGTTGCCGAAAGACCTATTCTTCGCGGATTGCAGCCTGCCACCCTGCAGAGCCTCTCAATAAGACAGAACGTCTGCATGCCCCTGTCGCCGCGCAGAAGCGAATGTATCTCGTCAACGACGATGAACCTCAAATCGCCAAAGAGCGCCGGTATCTCCATGTGCTTGTTGATAAGGAGCGCTTCGAGCGACTCGGGCGTAATCTGGAGTATCCCGGAAGGCTTTTTAAGGAGCTTTCTTTTCTTCGTCTGCGACGCGTCGCCGTGCCACTTTGTGACTTCTATGCCCTGCTCTTCGCAGAGACCGCCAAGGCGCTCAAACTGGTCGTTTATGAGCGCTTTTAGAGGCGCAATGTAGAGGACGCCAACCGTTGAAGAAGGATTCTCCTCAAGAAGCGTCAGGATAGGGAAAAACGCCGCCTCGGTCTTTCCTGAGGCTGTGGAGGCTGTGAGGAGCACATTGGCGTCAGTACCGAAGATTGCCTCGCCTGCGGCGTTCTGAACGCCCCTTAAGCACTGCCAGCCGGAGCGGTATATGTAATCCTGTATAAATGGGGCGTATCGCTCAAATACGTTCATATCGTGAACTCCGTGTAACCTGTTTCGGCCTCGTCGGAAACCGCTTCGGATTTTGCGTAAGTGAATTCTTCGGAGCGAAGAAGTTCGGCGACCGGTATCTCAGGGTTCTGGTATAGTATGTCCAGAAGTTCAATAAAGTCGCGAATGACCTCTCGCGGGGTTATATTTGTGTCTGCGCCTATGCGCTCGTATTCGATCTTCAGGAACGTCACAAGGTCGTCCGTCGTGAGTTTGCTCTCGTAGCCGTAAAGACCCGCGTGCATGCCCGTGAGCTTTTCGCAGAGTACGAGCATTTCTTCAGCCGTAAGAGCCTCGAGCCTTATAACGGGCGCAAGGAGATCGCGGCTTCCGGGTCTTGAGAAGCGCCCCTCTGAAAGCCTTGACCTTAAAGCTTCGTAGCTGTAGATGCCGCGCCTTTTGTCTTCAAGCGCCTGCGGGGTCGCGCACATGATGACGCCAAGGTATTTCGCCTTGCCCTGAAGCGTGTCGTTGTACATGGTGAGCATCTTCTCGTAGTTGTATTGGCGTGTTATCGTGTTCGGAATTTTGAAAATGTTCACGAGCTCGTCAACGAGTATGAGCATGCCCGCATAGCCCGCAAGCCTGAAAAACGCCGCAAAAAGCTTCAGGTACTCGTACCAGTCGTCGTCCGTGATGATTATGTTGACGCCAAGGGCCTCCTTCGACTCGCTCTTCGTAGCATACTCGCCGCGGAACCACCTGACCACTTTGCCCTTCTCGTCATCGTTGCCGTCAACGTAAGCGCGGTAATACTTCGCAAGGAGCTTTCCGAATTCAAAGCCGTGCACAAGCTCGCTCACCGCGGAAGTCACCGCATAAATCTTCTTTTCAGTCGCGTCCGAAAGCGCAGGATCGCCCGGCTTAAGGCCCGTCTCAGCCAGCGCCTCGCTCTGAACAGCGCTTATCCAGCGGTCAAGTATGAGTGTCAGCGCGCCGCCCTCGGGCTTGGTCTTTGTCGAAAGGTTTCCTATAAGCTCGCGGTATGTCGCAAGGCCCTGCCCGTGTGTTCCCTGAAGGCGCCTCTCGGGCGACAGGTCCGCATCGGCAACAATAAACCCGCGGTCCATCACGTAGTTCCGTATGGTCTGGAGAAGGAAAGTCTTTCCGCTTCCGTAGCGCCCCACGATAAACCTGAAGGACGCGCCGCCCTCCGTTATAATGTCAACGTCTCTCAGCAGCGCCTCAATCTCGCTTTTCCTGCCCACGGTAATGTACGGCAGCCCTATTCGCGGCACAACGCCTCCCTTAAGCGAATTAAGCACGGTCTGTGATATCCGTTTCGGTACTTTCTGGTTTTCGGTCATTGGTTACCCTCCGATAATTCCGGCAATATCTTCAATATAGTCTTCAACAAGCGCCAGTCTGTCGTTTTCGCACGTGACTGCAATGTCTCCGATGATCTCGTAAAGCGCCTCGTTTATTAAATCCGCCGCGATGCTCGGCATGAGTCCGCACGCCTTTATAATCTCCGCGGGGTCTTCTTCTCTTAAGAGCGCCGCCAATATACTTCTCTGCTCCTCCGAAAGAGGCGATTCGTTCTCCTGAAGTTCCTCCTGCAGAGCTGTATCCTGTAATACCGCTTCAGGCTCCTCCTGCGGCATTTCCGAAGGCATCTCTTCAAAGCGCTCCTCGTCCGTGAGCAGGCTGTCGCGAGTCTTTTCCGCGTCTCTTCTTATCTTCTCAAGGCCTGAAACGTCAATCTCAATCTCAGGCCGCGAGGCTTCTCTTTCAAAGAGAATCTCCTCCCTTACAGCCTCCAGAATGAACGGGTGCATCCAGGTGTAATCGGGGTTTTCTTTCAGCTTTCGCCCCGTTTTCATTTGAGCCCTCATGACGAGGTCAGTCTCTCTCAGAAACTGATCAAGCATAAAAATGCAGAAATTGTTCCTGTAGAAGCAGTTCTCGCGCCAGGAGAGGTTGTGATATGTGTATTTGCGGTAGTCGTTCAGCACATATTCACGGTCACCGCCAAGGTCTTCGTCGAAGTAGACTGCCTTGGCGAGAGGATGCCAGAGTTTTGACTTGCGCGCGCCGAAGCAGACCTCAAAAAAGCTCCTTTTCGAACGTTTGCAGTCCCGCTGAATGTTCCTCCAGCTGTTTGAGAAAACCCTTGCCGCCCTCGACGGGTCCGACGTGACCGAGTCCGACTCAAGAGTATTTTTGCCGCCGAACCGGAAGAGCGCCGCGAAGACGTCCGCATCCGAAGCACCGGCGGGATTCATCAACACGCCAAGGGCATTGTCGTATTCCGTGATATCGCTGTCAATGTATAAGCCGGTCGTCTCCCTGTCGAGATTGCCGATGACACAAAGGTCAAAAAGCCACTCATGAATGTATTTGCGCATTCTTCTGTCGCCAAGGCCCGCGTCAACGTATCCCTTTTCAAAAGCCCTGAGCTTTTCAACCCTCTCTTTAAATGTCCGCGCGCCGATACCGTTTAAAAGCTCGTAGATGTAAACGTAGGCGGCCGAGGTCGAGATCGGCTCGAAGATGCCTTGGCGGATTTTCTTTCGCCAGGTGAAGTAGCCGCGGAGCTGGTTCACGGTCATGTCGTGGTAGGTTGGGAAGTAGCAGACAAATTCCTCGTTCCACGGGACGTCGTCCTCATAGTCTTCCATGAATTTGCCTTGGCGGTAAAAGTTCCTCGCCCTGTGGAAATCCGACTTGCTCCTGTATTCGTAGAGCCGCATCATTTGGCGTATTTTTTCGGGAATACTGCTTCTTGTGCGGGTTTCCGAAGGCGCGCCGTTTGAAAAAGGCAAGGGTGTGTCCCTGTGAGTCCATCGTTTTAAGTCATCGGCTGCAAGGACCAACGTGCAGCCGTATTCTGTCTCAAGGCGCACGGCACTGTCGAACAGTTCAAGCACCACCTCCGGGTCTGTGCGCCGGTTGAAAATGATACCCCTCCATTTGTCTCCTTTTACGCGGAAAGAGCTCCTTATGTACGGATAAACGGAGACGCGGATCTGTATGCTGCCGCATTTCAGGTCGCAGATTTCATTGAACTCGCCAAGGTCACTGTTCCAGTACCTCATCAGCAGCGCGATCATCTTGCCGGTCTGCGGATGTGAAAGCACCGAGAAGTTCGGATACTCAGGCCACTTGTGCTCTTCTTCGATATTGTATTTTTCCTTCGCATAAGATACTAAATCCGATAATTCCACAGCCGGTTTCTCCGTACAAATTATTTTTGGCTCTTTACGCAAAATTATACCATATCAAGGGGTTAGAATAAAGCTAAAGCGACTGTTTTCACACGGTTTCTTAAGCGTTTTTCTTTTTCCCGAAGTGCAAAAACGCCAATACTCCGATCGGCAGAAAATACGCGCACCAGATGACAAGAGCTATCGTCCCGCCCTTGCCGGCGGAGCCGCCTGCCGACATACCGGTAAAAACACCTGTCATAGGCATTATAAAGCAGCTCAGGAAGAATACGCCGTGTACCATGAGAAATATCTTCAGCCACTTGTCGAGCTTTGTCGCAGCCTTCATCGAAAGGCCTATGAAGAAAGTCGAAAGAGCCATCATTCCGTAACCGAGAAGGTCGTAGTTAAAGAGCAGGCCGCCGTTTCTGTAGTCGAGTATCTTTGCGGCCTGCTCGCTGAGGCCCTCAAGTCTCACGCTTGTAGTCTGCGCAAAGTACACAATAAGTATCAGGACCGCGTAGACGGCCGCAAACGCAAGGCCTGCATTGGCGGCAACGCGTCTGTCTTCGGTGCTCTCGTGCTGAAGTCCCGCGGCGAGGATAACGTAGCCGATCGCCAGGAACATACAGACGAGGTATGACCAGAAAAGCATGTCAAATATCAGGAAAACCGCAAACAGAAAAACTGTTGCGGAAACCACTGCGGCGCCGATTTTTGATACAATCCGGTTCATATGAGCCTGCCCTCCGATTAATTAAGTCTTATTCTTCCGTCACAAGGCCGCTGAAGACCTCGAAAAGCTCGGGGTATTCGCGTTTTACCCTGACAGGTTTACCTTCTGCGCTGAGGAAAGCGTGTGTGGACGTACCCGTGCACACAATGTCGCCGTCCTGATTTTTCATTTCATACTTGAATTTCAGAGTCACGCCCCTGAACTCAATAATGCTCGCCTTTATCGTAACAACGTCAGAAAAATGAGTCGGGTGCTTGAAGTCGCAGTCCACGTTCACAACGAACGAAATGATGCCCATCGACTCAAGTTTTGCGTAGTTCCACCCTATTTGTTCGAGAAAATCGACTCTTGCCTCCTCCATCCATCTGATGTAGTTGGAGTGATGGGTGACACCCATTTTGTCGGTCTCGTAATACTGTACAACGTGTTTGTATGCGCAAATTTCAGTCATGATATCATCTCCACATCCAGACGATTAAGTTCTCCGAAACAGTCATGCCGAGCTTCTTCTGAAGGCTGAGCGACTTTTGGTTGCTTTTTTCGACCTGTCCGAAAGGTACGTACCCCTTTTCAATCGTATCGGCAATCATCCTCTCCTGAAGAGCAGTGCCGTACCCCTTGTTTCTGTACTCCGGAAAGACGTACAGAAGACCCATGCTGCCCTCAAGGTGCTCGCCGATGAAGCCAATGAGATTGCCGCCAATGTACCCCAGCAGCATCGACCGCCTCTTCACAACCTCCGCCATCTCCTCCGGACTTATCAGGCTGTAGTTTTTCACGAGCATCGTAAGGTCGTTTTCGTCAGCTTTTCTTACCGTTAAAGGGCTTTCAAAAACCGGTGTCTTGCCGTAATAGGCGACCTGAAAACACTCTATTTTTTCGGAAAAACCGAACGTTTCAAATGCTTCCGTGCCGAGTCTGTAATCCGAGACCATAAGGAGCTTCATTTCTTCCGCCCTTCTGCGTTTCAGGATGTCCCTCCCGGTTTCTCTTTCGTCACACGCAAGCATATATGCCCCGCTGACGGTGTCCTTCACAAGAAGCGCGCCCGCCTGTTCCTCAACTATTATACCGGTGCCGCGTTTAAGCACGCGTTCGATGCCGAGATTGTCGATTGAGAGAATGTCCATGGGGGCTTTAAAATGTCAAATCGCGATCCAGTAGCGTTGGATTACCTTGCCGTCTTCGCCGACAGCTTCGTTTTCGAGGACGCCGCCGTTGTTTGTGATCGTCTTGGCGGATGCGACGTTGCTCTTGCTGCACACCATGAGCACGCGGTCGATTCCGAGCTTTTTGCACTCGATGAGCGCAAGCCTGATCATTTCGGTCGCGTACCCTTTTCTGCGCTCGCTGGGCCTGATGCCGTCGCCAATGTGACCGCCCTCCGCAAGAAGCATTTCATTCAGGTAGTGGCGGATGTCGACCGCGCCGAGCAGCCTGTTTCTGTCAACGTCAAGCAGGAAAAACACCGAATCCGGGACACGCTTTCCGTCCGGCTCTTTCAGTTCGAGATTTTCCAGGTAATTGTCAAAGTCGTGGCAGTCGTTTCTGAAGATTGCCCAGGGTGAGCAGTCGGTTTTATTGGCGATTTGGTCTGCCTTCCACTCTTCAATCATCGAGATAAGTTCGTCTTTGTATTCTTTTGTGAGTTTAATAAGTTTTACGTTCATTGGATGTCCCTCCGTAACGCCGCAATTATATCACCTTTTTGAAGAAAGTTAAAAGCCCGGCCGCGTTTTGGTTCACGATGCATTGCATCATAACGGCCGGACTTTCATATCATCATTCAGCTTTTGCGGCTTGTGCCGCGGCTGCCCTTATTTGACGGTCAATGTGAGTTCGATTTCGTCGTCGTACTCGGTTCCCGTGGGCACAAAGCCTTTCTTTTCGTAAAGCTTTATCGCGAGCGGATTTTCCTTGTTGCAGGTCAGCGCGACCCTGTCCGAATCGCCAAAGGGTTTCGTGCGAATGTACTTGATGACCTCGTCAAGCGCTTCGCCGCCGTAACCATTCCCCTGTGAGTCCCTGTCGATCATCATGTGCCAGACGTCGTATTCAGGTATGTCGTAGTCGTAGATGACCATTACGTAACCGACCATTTTGCCGTCGGCATAAATTCCGAACGGCTGGCATTGGCGTCTGTAGACGTAGGCCTGCGCGAGGCTGCGAATCGGATGGGAGACAAACTTCTCCTGCTCCGGGGCAAGCTTTAAGTTAAAAGCTTCAATGAAATTGTCTTCTGTGATAGGTTTGAGTTCTGTCATTCAGTTCTCCTAAAAAGATATTTCAGACTTTTCGTTTCTGTCTGCGCCTCAGATTATACACAATCTGCAGAACAGGTCAATCTTTTTATTTCTCGTCAAAAAGGAACTTCAGAACCTCTTCCGGAGTCATTTCCTGCACACCGTCAGGATCCTTCAGAATGCCTGAATCCGAGACGTCCCAGCTGAATCTTCCCGCATTTTCGCCCGTGAACGTAAAGTAAACTTCCGGGCTGCAGAGGTAGATCGGGTAGCGTTCATACCACTCGGGGTAGTATTTGGCCATATATTTATCGGCAAGCACGTAAGCCTCGCAGTCTGTCGACGTTCCGATTGCGCTTATCATTACGCCCGCTCCCGGCTGACCGGTTCTGCTCTTTGACGGACTTGAATGAACCAGCAGAACGCTTCCGTCGCTGCACGTTCCGAGCGATGTCCAAACGTGGCCGTTGATGCTCATAATGTCGCCCGGCTTCATTTCATAGCCGTTTTTACCGTCGGGGAACGCGATATTCTGCGTCCAGATGCCCCAGCCTTTTCCGTAGAGCCTCTTGGCGAATCCCGTCGAACCGCCAACGTACCCTTCCTTGAGACTTTCGGTCTCCATTGTGTTGTAAATGACCCAGCCGAGGTAGCCCGAGCAGTCGAGTCCCGCATAGTAGTACTCGTTGTAGCCGCCGTATGCGTAGTAGCTTGTCGTGGGATCTGCAAGCTCCGGGTCGCCGTTTTTCTCTTTGAAAGTGTAGTTTTCGTCATTGGCGTTAAAGAATCTGACCCAATCCGGGGACACGCCAATGCTTCTCGCCTGCACAGACGCTCCTTCGTCCTGCCAGTCCCAGCCGCCTCCGTAAACGTAAAGCGTTGTTCCCACAGGCTCAAGGGCAGTCTTCAGGAAATTGCCAAGGGTCTTCAGGCCGGGCGTACCTTTAACAAGAGGCGTAAAAACGACGTCTTCCTTCTGTTCGGATACAGAGACCACCTTGCCGTCTTCGACCGTTATACAGTAGGTGTAGCCCTCTTTCAGGGCATTCTGGATCGGATAGTCGTAGTTTCCGTCGGCGTCTTTTGTTCCGTTGTCGATTTTAAGAATCTGCTCCTCACCGCCGATCATGAACCGGTATGAAAAGTCGTTTTTATTGTCCTTGTTGGTCTCCGGAGCGCCGTAATCCTTGACGCCAAGGTAAACCGCCTCAATCCTGCTTTCAGCCTCATCAGCCTTAACGAGGTAATCTTCAATGGTTTTAATCTCCTCATCGGTCAGGCCGCCGCGCTTCAGATAGTTCTTCGCGCCCTGCTTAAGGTCAAGCGACCCTATATCAGCGTCTTTGTCGACACCGCACATGCAGTAGAAGAAGCTGTAAACGTCGCGTAGGATCGCGTTGTACTTGTCAGGGTCGCTCTCCTTGGTGATGCCAAAGTAGTTGTAATATGTGATCATGTAGTCATCGACAATCTCCTCTGACGATGCGCCCGCAAGAGCGAGCATGAGTGCACACACAAAACCGGTTCTGTCCTTGCCCTCAACGCAGTGGATGAGGCAGGGGCCGCCGTGGGACGTCATTTCAAGGAGCGCTCCTGAAATTGTGCGGGCAAAGTCGTCCGAGCGGTAGTTTGCGTTAAGTCCAAGCAGAAGCACGCCGCCGTTTTTGTAAAGGTTGTCGTAGTAAACCGAGTTAAAGCCTTCAGCTTCCGTGTGGGCGGTGTATTTGGTTTCATTGTCTGAAAGGTTAAGGGCAAATTTAATGCCCGCGGCCTCCGTCAGAGCATTGGTTATTGATGCACGGCCGCGCCTGTTATCGCACGGGGACGCTGAGCGGTAGAACTTGGCGGCAGCAATGTTTCCGCCCTTCATTTCGCGGAAATTTGCGAACATTTCGTCGGAAGCAAAGCTCGCTCTGTCGTCCGAATAGTCAAGCGCGCAAAACTCCTCGGTCGCCTTGTACTTACCCTTTTCGTTAAGAGTTACAGTGACCTTTGTGTCGTCCTTCATGCCGAATTCTTCCCAGGTCGCCGCGCCGTAGTTTATCGAAACCGCAACGTGCGGGTAGCCCGGATAGCCGAGGACAAGAGTCTCGCCGACAGGCACATAATATCCCGAATAATAGGGAATATCTTTAAGTTCCTTACCGTTGTCGAAAGAGATGTTCACGCTGTCGCCAAAGTCAAATCCGAGCGCATTGAACCCGTCAATGGTAATGTCAAAGAAGACGTCGCCGAAGTCCTCGTCCTTAAGCACGCCGATCGGTCCCGTGGTGACCGTATCTTTCGGCTTCTCAGTCTTCACGCACCCTCCGAGAACCGTTGCAAAAATCAAAGCAGCCGCAAGAGCCGCGACGAAACGCCTTGCCATGTTTTCTCTCCTTTTTCTTAAGATCTTAGCTGTTTTTCAAGTAATCGGGTACCTGTGATTTTATAAAAAAAGAGGCTCCTTTTCAATCCGTTTAAACGGACAGAGCCTTCTTCTCCCGTGAGCATTATTCGAATTTTTGTCTGATTTAGCCCTTTAAAATTCCGGCCCGTTTCACCTCGGGGCACTGCCTTTAATGAGCGCTTTGTTTTCGTACATCTTCTCGTCCGCGTCGTGCAGCATCGCGTCAACAGTCATCCCATTCGCCCTCATCACGTAGCCGAACGCGCACGTGTAGGAGGTCTTGGCGAGCTCGTCGCGCATATTGGCGATTTTTTCAGAAACGTAGGACTCATGGGCGTTTCTGTAGAGTATCACGAACTCGTCACCGCCAATGCGATAAGCCGTTCCAAGCCGTCCGCTCGACTCGCCGAGCACCTTGGCGACAGTCCTGATTGCAGTGTCGCCCGCGTCGTGGCCGAAGTTGTCGTTGATGTATTTCAGGTTGTTCATATCGACGGAGACGACCCCGTTGATGCTTGAAACGTGCGTCTTGATGTCCTGATAGAAGCTCTTGCGGTTGAGAAGACCCGTGAGCGCGTCAATCCTTGCAAGGTAGATGTAGAAGAACAGGTAGTAGAGGATTATCGAGGACGCAAAAAGGTTCGTGTAGTCGCTTGAATAACCCGTGCCTGCATAGAACGCAACGCCGACAAGCGGAGCGGTTACGATGAAGCCGGCAATAATCCTGTTGAACACCGACGAGCGCCTCAGGAAGTACATGTTCATCGCGAAGAATATGAAGCTGTAAAAGCCGAAAAGGACGTACGGCCACTTGCCGATGGGTCCGAACATAAACTCGTTGTTTTCGCTCACCCAGAACACCCAGTGCGTCCACTGCGATGTAAAATATAGCGGTACGCTGACCGCCTCGCCAAGGAGCAAAAGCACATACTGTCTCGCAGTGAGCAGTTTCTCGGTGGTGATCAGCATGGTCAGTATGAGTATTACGGGGTAGATTGAGTAGATTGCCGCGTTCAGCAAAGGCCTTGCTATGCACAGTTTGTCAAACGTCTGCATCCACTTTTCAAGCTCCGACATTATTGACGTCAGCACGAGCAGTATCCCTACCGCACGCGTGAGGCGTTTGATGCGCACAGAGAAATGGGAGCATATGACGAGCAGAATAAACAGCCCGACAAGCTCCATCAGCATGATATAGTGCTCGGTTATAAAGTTGATTACAAACATCGGCAACCCACCTGCACGCAATTTACATATTTAACAACGTACCGCAAAAGCAGTCCGCCGTTATTATCCGTAAAAAGAATACGTCTGCTTTCCTTTTTGCTTCGCCTGATACATCGCGTCGTCGGTTTTCCTGAAAAGATCTTCCGCGTCCGACGATTCACTTCCGTGTACGATACCTACGCTGACGGAGATTACCGGCAGGCCGTCGTCATCCTTGGCGAGTTCACGGTTAATACCGTTAACCTTTTCGGCAAGCTGCTCTCTGTCGATCTTGGCGGAATGCACCAGGAAAACCACAAACTCATCACCGCCGATGCGGCAGATATGATCGTCTGACCTGAATTTGGACTTCAGCACGCGCACAAGCTTCACAAGCACCTTGTCGCCAATCTCATGCCCATACGAATCGTTGATCTCTTTGAAATTGTCAACATCAAACAGCAGCATGTACACATTGTTCAGGTCTACGCTCGAAAGAAGCAGCTCATACCCCGACCTGTTGTACGCGCCCGTCAGTTCATCATGCGACGCCTTGAAATTCAGGCGCTTCAGACTGCTCTTGTACACATCGTACATCTTGTTGTACGCGCGTGCAAGGTAGCGAAACTCCTCCGCTCCCATCTCCGGAATGGCGCTGTCCGCCTTAATCTGGTTCACCGCGTTAAGAACCGGATGGATGCCGAGCCTTGACGTGAGAACCACAGTAATGATGATACCGATTGTCTGGATAATGATAACAATCCTGACGACCGTCATCTCACCGCCAAGTGACTTAAGCGCGGATGAATAAGTGTCGTTTGCCATTACCTCAAGCTCGCTGAGGCTTGCTTTCATGTCTTCCCTGATACGGTTTTTCTGGGAATAATACCCGTCATCGTGGACCATTGCGGAAGCCCGCTGCATTTTCTCAGCCGGCGACAGAGCCTTGTCCTCTTCCGAAAGCTTCACGTTTAGCACCTCGTCGGGGCAGTCCGTGTAGCCCTTGGCGTCTGCCACAAGCTTCATTGCGTAGTACTCCCTGTTCATCAGTTCCAGAGAACCCGCCAATGCACTCCTCAGTTTATCAAGAGCCGCCGTATTGCCGACACCGTCAGCCATCTTGGCGACAGCTTCTTCCCTGTGTTTTGCCTGAAAAGCCTCCTCGAAGTAAGCGTCAAGGAAACTGCGATCCCCGAGAACGGCAAACCGCTGAACGCATTCGGTCAGATAATCGGATCCGTCCATCAGCTCGACCGCATCCTTCCTCAGTTCAACCACCCGCTCCGATGTCTCCGTCAGATTGCGAAATCCCGTGGCCAGATGGATTGTGGAAAAAAACATCAGGCCGGCCGCTATAACCGTCCCAATAATCATCAAAAGGTTTACAGTTCGAAGAGAGACACCCTTATTGCTTTTTCGTTTAAAACCCATTCCGCTGTCCTTTATTTTGCAGAGTAGTACACGCGTTGCCTGTTTTCCCGATCCAATCCGTTATTCACACACAAAATATGTCGATCCGGGAAACTTCGTTTTTCCGTCGGGTCGGCAAAAAAGTCAACAACATGTTTGTGTATTCTACTGTATTTCTGCCTGAAAATCAATAAAATCTGTCAAGCAGGGGCTTCTGCTTAGCCGATTACTTAACGGCCTGTTACAAATCTTTCTCTCCGTGAAAAGTCAAAAAAGACGGGCTGAACCGTCAGTCCGTCAGTCAATGGGTTTGTCATTTACGGATGGGAATCCTGTAGAGTCCGTGCCTGTTACAGTAACAGTAGATGAATCTGACACCGCCAACCTTAAACCGCGCCTCAGCACTCCCCTCAGGGTAAAGCTTCCTCAGCTCGCAGCCGTCGTCCCTGACAGCGGCAACAAATGAAACGTAGTGCGTCTTGCTCATCTCGTGGTCAATTTTCACATAGTACTCGTCATCGTCGCGGGTGACTTCGCAGTGAATGTCATTGGCGTCAGGTTCGGCCGCCTCAAGCGCCGGAAGTGTAATCCCGCAGCAGCTCACAACCGCCTCGCCAATGCTCTGCACCACGTTCCCGCAGATCGGACACACGTAAAGCTTCAGCTTGAGCAGGTTAAACGCCCTGTTCGTGTTGACAACGTCCTGCCCCGAGAAAAGCTCGATTACAGACACGCCAAGCGCCGCCGCGAGCGGTTCAAGCAGCGTAATATCCGGGTACCCTCTGCCCGTCTCCCATTTTGAAATTGCCTTGTCGCTGACCATAATCTTCTCAGCCAGCTGCGTCTGTGTCATTTTGCGTTCTTCGCGAAGTCTTTTTATCATTGTCCCTGTAATGTATTGGTTCATTCTCTTCGCCTCCTAACACCGCCAATGATACCCCCGCGCCCCATCCCCGGCAACCTACGAAATGTAGAGTGCCGGGCGGTGAAGCTATACTGCAATTTCATATTTTTCCTTTAAATTGTTTAACATGCTGTATTTGATAATACCTTCGGATTGCATTCTTCCGACCACGATTCCGGGAGCAATGCCCTGAGCTTTTGCAAATTTGATCACGTTTTTTTCCGAATAATCTCCGCCCCTTTTGAAGGCTTCAAAATCATCGGCTGATATAAGTGTATCCCCGGACCATTTATCAGCCGCTCTCTCATCATCTTCAGACGTGCCGTTGAGCTTTTCCACATGGCCAAGGGCAATGTGTGCAAGCTCATGGAATAAGCTGAACCAAAACTTATCAGCGTCTTTTCCTCTCACGGTAAGACCGACAACGATTTTATTTCCATCCATGAAAGAAGCTCCCTGAAGAAAAGAACCTTTAAGATGCGGAAGAAATACCAAAGCAATCCCACAATCCGCAAGGCATTTCTTTATCTTCGGGCAAAAATCTTTGGGCTTTTGCACCGTCATATTTCTGATTTCCGGTATAGCAGAAATCAAATTTTTGATATTAATCGGCAATGTTTGGATTTCACGAGCCTTAATCTTGGCTTCCTGAGCCCATGCCATAAGCGCCAAATCACTCTTCTCAGTAATCGCAAGACGCCTGCAGGCAATTCTCGTAATCTGCTCATTCCCAAGAAGTGAAAGTTCAACAACTTCGAAATATTTTCTGAGATTTACAACTTTCTCCTTAACTTCTCTTGTTTCCTCAATCCATCCGAGTTTTGCCATCTCGCAGTAAGGGAATTGTTTTGCAATTTCAGCGTCAGCATCCATAGAATTCTCTTCTCTGACTTTAATGAGTTTTTCTCTGTATATAGCCTCAAGATTATTCCAGAATTTTGCAGGTATACCCAAAACCATCTCTAACCTGACTGCAGTTTCCGGTGTAAGCTGCACATCACCGTTAATAAGTTTGCTGATATGCTTTTCGGACATATCCATTCTGGCTGCAAATTCCTTCTGACTCATGAATCTGTCGTTCAGCTGTTCTTTTATTGTTGCGCCGGGCGGCGTAGCAATGAAACTGCGACTCTTCATATCCCTGCCTCCTCGTTTCTCCTTCAATTTCAATGATAATCGACTATTTCCAAAATATTAGCTATTTGGATTTCGTCGCCGTGTTTTTCGAATACCAACCTGTATGGATGAACTAAATCCATAGCGTACTGTCCCTTCCGATTTTGTGTCAGCGGATGACACCGTCCGATACGCAGCTTAACCATCATCTCAACGGTATCAGAAGCATGTATTTCATCTATACGCTGATGTATTATCAAGGCCATTTCAAGGCCGTAAGCTCTCACTGCAGTTTTAGCATCCGTACAAACACTTTTAATTTTCTTGTTTCTGTACGTGATATCCAAGCCAACACTCCCCTTTTCGGATTTACCTCTGAGGTAAATTTATTATACCACATAATCACATATCAGTCAAGCGAATTTACCTCAAAGGTAAATTTAAAAAATGACATATACGTGTATTCAATCTAATCATCCGGTTTGTTTTCAGAGACATTTTTTAAATTTCAAAAAGATATAGGTTAAGACAGTATTATCTCGGGCCAATAGGTTTCAGCAGGCAAAAATACACTTTACCACGGATTTTTGAGCCGAAAATTACACTTTTCCACGGATTTTTAAGCCGAAAATTACACTTTTCCACGGATTTTTGAGCCAAAAATTACACTTTTCCACGGATTTTTGAGCCAAAAATTACACTTTTTCCGAAAAACACAAATTTTCAGGCTATTTTGCCTGCTTATATGACGGTATCACAACACTAATTTACCCCTATTATCTGATTTCTTTTTTTGATTGTTTCCTCATTCATCACCATCTCACGAAACTCCTCTGCCATATCCTCCGAATCATGTTCTGTTCACATTTGGATTGCTAATGCTGCAAGTATTTCAGAGTCTTCCACTTTCGCTCTCTTAATCATCTATTTCTCCCCCACAAAATCCATTTTATAACCGCTTCGAATTGCACACGGTTAAAACTGTAAGACTTTCTATAAAGTACCGTATATTCCGACTATTCTGTAGCCGATTCAAGTAATCGGATAATTATTTTGTCAAGATTGATCTCACATTCTATCCCTAACGGCAGGATTCCGGTAGGAACAGCGTGACCTATGTTTACATTGTAAATGACCGGCAGGTATTGACAGTTAAACTCATCTAACACAGTCCGATACACTTCTTTATACTCCTCATAGAACTGTTCATCCTGAGGCTTTCCAACGACAATTCCCCTGATCCGATTCAATATTCCCTGTGCGCCAAGGTTCCTCAGATAATACGTTATCAAATCGGGACTTGGCTTTTCTTCACTTGTTTCAACAAGAAGTATCTTATTCTTCCATTCATCGCGCTCAGGCCATACTTCAGTACCAATGATCATCGGGAATACATCCAGGCAACCGCCTAATAATTCTCCGGTGATACTTCCGTTTCCCGATAACACTTCATAATGATGCTCCTCCGGACGTGTTTTCTTTTTCACATTCACATTTTCTTCTGACCAGGAAACATGATCGTCCGACCAGTATTCGCAGGAAGAAACCTCATATCCGTTTGAATCGTCGAATAATAAACTCTTTACCGATTTTTCCGTATAGTCAAACATCTGAACATATTCGCCAAATTCAGCCATGACAGATGGGCCATAATAGGAAACCACTCCGGCTTTGTTCATCATAAAATGTGTGACGGTAGTATCTGAATATCCCATAAAAATCTTAGGATTGTTCCTAATAATCTCATAATCAATATAAGGCAATAATCTTACGGAATCATCGCCCCCTATGGCACAGAAAATCCCCTTAATGGAAGGATCCGAAAATGCATCCATTAAGTCTTTTGCTCTTAGTTCCGGATGGGCATAAACAAACTCGCTCCCCTTAAGAGCATGCGGCATAGCAACAACATTTAAGCCAAAGTCGCGTTCTAAACGTTCTTTAGCAATTCCATATTTGTGAATAAGCTTGGCGTCACCCAGCCCGCCCCATGAGAGGCTTACGATGGCAATCTTATCTTCCCTTTTTAATCTTTTCGGCTTTATCACATTAACCACCTCTGTATCAAATTGGGATCTGGTTGTTTATCCCATTTCCTCAAATCACCCCAAAATGGCTGAGTGCCTGCATAATAGCCTCTTCCTTCTCCGGCGTACACTGAGGCTGTCTGACATCTTCTGACTTGGGCTTGTTGTAGCTTTCTCCGACTTCCAGACCACACTTTCTCTTCACTTGGGAAATGTATAATGATGATACTCTGAATCACGTCTGCTCTCTGACATA
>Ga0310696_10001071_pt1 | contig 40233 bp, 39 predicted proteins | sample AusTroGonzalo_MG_4_FD_203885 | JGI IMG/M metagenome (GOLD analysis project Ga0310696, IMG submission 203885) | Bovine rumen microbial communities from tropical cattle in Woodstock, Queensland, Australia - Gonzalo_02 (v2) (version 2) | ecosystem: Host-associated > Mammals > Digestive system >... | reverse complement strand
CCGTATGGCAAATCTTTGAGACCCGATCTTAAAGCATCCTTATCTCTTGTATCGTATTTGCCTACAATAAAATATCCAAATCCTTGTGGGGCGCCTAACGTCGGAAACGCGTCATCTGGAACATAATTTGTTCTATGTCGACTGCCATCAACAAATGTCACTCTTTTATCATTATAGTCTTGAACAAACGGAATTGCCTTGTAATTTTCAAAGCACTTCGCAGACCTTTTGACAATTCTATTATCGTATGATCCTGCATCTGCAACTGATTCAAGAGCGTCTTTTATTTCTTCTAATAGAGAGTCAACCACTTCGCCTCCAAAGTCAGAATCTTTCCATTTAAATATTACTTTGCCACCGTGATAAATCCCTGGACTAACCTTTACTGTTATGCCGTTAAGTTCGTCTGCAATTTTTTCGCATATAGGTGTTATTTCCTTAACGAAAATTCTAGCAGAATCTTCGCCATCATATGTATAAATGACTATTTCATTACAATCTTGTCCCGCTCCATCACCTTCTTCGTTTTCATAAGAAGTTACATCCAAACTACATTTAACTCTTCTTTTGAGAACCTTTCTGATGGCTTCTATTTGTTCGAGGCCATCCCCCTTTCCTTTAACAGCTTTATAGATAGGATTCAAATAGCACTTTATGAATTCGGCGGTATCAGAAACGTCGTTTTCATCATCAGATTTTATTAGGTCCAGTCTTTTCTCTGTTAGATATTCACCAAATCCGTTGCCAATTCCTACTTTATCGTAATATCCCATACTCTTGCTCCTTTTGTGGGGGGGGGGGGTGGGTAACCCTTTAATGATTATCTAATAGTATTTATTGTCTCGCTTCTATTTCCGAATCGTTAAAGATTTCCTTTCCGTCCTGATATGCGCGGAATCCAGCCTCTTCGTATGAGAAGTTGACCCCGAAGGTGATTTCGTTCGATGTGCCCGATTCCAAATTCAACGCACCAACCGAAGTTATCAAGCAATTCTTGAACACTATGCGGGAGACAATTTTATGCTGGTTATCCAAGCAGTCTATCGAGATTTCCTTGATTACATTGGCTCTCAAAGAAGGGACATTCAAATTCCCGAATCTTGTTTTCTTGACAAACGACCACATATAGTAATAGTTGGATAACTGCTCGTCAGCCGTGAACTCTATTGACAAAGCAGGCAAGTTGTCGTTCGCTTTGGACATGGGGGTGATTTGTGTTGCGTTCATGAAGTCTATGTTCTGCGTCTCCAAAGAAGAGTCGGGTATGGTGACATTTTTGACGAAGTATTCCCAAGGACGCAAGTCAAAGTATTCATCCCCGCGGTCGAACACCTTTGGGAAATTGCTGAACGTAACTCTGAAGTTGTCGGAGTGAAATACGTTGATGACTTGGGCTTTTCTATTTACCATATAGACCTCAATGTATTTATTCAGGACAAAAAGAAAGGGGAACTTTCTGTTCCCCTTTTCAATGCTATTGCATTTTGTTTAGGTCGAAGCTTGTGAAACCTTCAATATGGTCCCCACGTTATTGTTCTGTGAATTTGCTCCATTCCATATAATAGAGAAGTCGCCGTCTTGCGATGATTTATCTGCACCGAAGTCATAAACACACACAAGTTTATTGTCAGCAGTGGTAGCCCCAGCAATATACACCAAGGCATAATGGCCTGTAATGGTGGATTCTGACCAAGTGACCGTTTCACCCGTGATTTCCACAACGTCGTCTGTTGCCTGAGCACCGGTGGTAGTCGCAACAGAAACATTTGAAACCACTTGGTCGGCGGCTGTCGAATGGGCTGTGTCTGTCGCAATATAGCTATTTATGCTCGACCAAGTATCTGATTCCACGGGCGTGTGTCCGGATGTCAAAATGGCGCAGTGAAGATTGCCGTTGTCTCCCGTTGTAACTCCAGCAGTTCCCAAAACCAACGATGTCTTGTAATCATTGAAAACTATGTTAGACATGTTTACCTCGCATGATCAAATGTTTGAAACTCTTTCCATATTTATTTCAAAACGATTTTCAAGACCTGACAATCTCCCCGATTTCATCAAAATTAGACAACACATGTGAACCCTTTTCAAAGGAATTGTCCATTACTTTGTCCGCCATAAGTTCTATGATTTCAGGGACCTTATCCAATCTCTCCCACGTGAAATCGGGATCGTTTTTGCCGAAATGTCCACCAAACGCCGTCTTTGAATAAATGGGCCTCTTCAAGTCCAAATTCTTGATTATATTGGCGGGCTTCAAAGATTCCTTGGGGAACACTTTTGAAACTATATCATACACTCGGGAGATTTCATAGTTTTCAGTCCCAAAAGTGTTCACATAAACAGAAACAGGTTCGGGATAACCGATGGCATATGCAAGCTGAACTTCGCATTTTGAAGCAAGACCCCCGGCGACTATGTTCTTGGCCATATATCTAGCCATATATGCAGCCGAGCGGTCCACCTTTGACGGGTCCTTACCCGAGAAAGCGCCACCAGCGTGTCTGCCCATACCGCCATATGTATCTACTATGATTTTGCGACCGGTCAGTCCACAGTCTCCGTGAGGACCGCCGACAACGAATTTTCCCGTCGGGTTGATAAGGTATCTTGTCTTATCACTCAAAAGATTTTCGGGTATCACTTCCTTGATCATCTTTATCATGTCGTTTTTGATTGTTTCGTGGGAAACATCTTCTGAATGTTGGGTGCTGATGACAACGGTGTCCACTCTAACAGGTTTGTCTTGTTCATCGTATTCCACGGTCACCTGGCTCTTGGCGTCAGGACGAAGATAAGACAATTCGTTTTTCTGTCTCATTTCGGTCAAACGATTTATGAGTTTGTGCGCCAACATAATAGGCAAGGGCATATATTCGGGGGTTTCGTTACAAGCATACCCAAACATCATGCCTTGGTCGCCTGCACCTTGTTCAGAAGTATCTTTCCCTTCGGCTGATTCGGCGTCCACTCCTTGTGCAATGTCAGGGCTTTGCTTGTCCAAATTCACCATAATCCCGCAAGAGTCGGCATCAAAACCCATTCCTTGTCCCGTATAACCGATTTCCCTGATTTTATTTCTAACAACGTCAGGTATGTTTACGTTGGATTTCGTCGTGATTTCGCCGGCAACTACAACTTGACCCGTGGTTACCAGCGTTTCACACGCAACGCGGCTTTCGGGGTCCTGCTCCAACATGGCATCCAAAATTGCATCCGAGATTTGGTCCGCCACTTTGTCGGGGTGACCCATTGAAACCGATTCCGAAGTGAAAAGATAATGCGCCATAAAAATCCTCTGTCTTATTTTTGTTTACATTTAGACAAAACAATGTTAGAAAAACCAAAGGTCAATGGTCGCATATTTTTTATTCTATTTTTATGGATTTTGGATATAAAACAAAATCGGGAGACTTGCGTCTCCCGATTTTTAGTCAATTTTCTATCTATTTTTGGACTTACCAGTTGCCATCACTTGAAGTGGTGGGAGTAACCGAGGAAGCCTGACCATAGATCAGCTTGTCAAGGTTCTTGAACTTGATAAGTCTGTAATAACGACCAGAACCAAGCAGGGTGTCGGTGATAGCATATCTGCTCATCACACCCACGCGAGGCGAGAAGTCCTGAGGGTCAATCGCACGAGAGGTAAGACCAGTGACATAAGGCGAATAAATGATACCAGCATCGGAAATACCAGGACCCTTATAACCGACAAGAGCATAGTCTGTAACGGCATACTGGTCACGATAGACCTTGATGGTTTCGTTGATAGAACCAATTTCGGGGAACACCGTGGTGGCATCCACGAAAGAGGTATTGCGGTTGAACTGAGGTCCAGCGGACTGGAGAGCAGAAGCAACGCGAGGCGAAACAATCACGAAGTTACCAGCACCTCTACGGGTCTTCATGGCAATTTCGTTAGCCTTGTCGATGATAGCAGTGATGAGAGTGGAATACTTTTCCTGAGACCAACGACCGTCGCTCTTGGCAAGGTCGAACTCAGTGGCTTCAGCACCACCCCATTCAACTCTCAAATCGTTTCCGTCAGAAGTCTGAGCAAATCCAGTTCTCTGAGCAGCCTGAATCATACGACCGAGAATTTCACGGTCTTGTTCAGCAACCATTTCATACTGAATCATGTTGATCAGTTCACGTTCAACTTCGATGTCGTGCATCGCCTTGACGTCCATAGCGGATTCAAGCGAGAACGAAGCACCGAGCTTACGAGACTTGGCAACGATAGGCTGTCTGTCGATTTGGAACGAAATCTGAGGATAAGCGGTAGCTCCATCCTGTTGAGGCAGATTTCTGCCAAGATTCCATTCTTCGGCATTATCATAGGTCACCGCAGCTTCACCAAACGCCTTTGTGGCGGAAGTGGTCGAAGCGGTGTCGATGAACGCAGGGTTGCCTGAGTTCGGGGTCGAACCGGTGAAGCCGGAGTATTCGGGAACGTCATCCCAACCGACTTCCTTGATCGGGTCTTGCTGACCAGGATTGCTGTTCTGTTCGCGATAGATGTATCTGATGGCATACGCGAGACCGATAGGAGTCGACATAGCCTGAACACCTACAACCTTGTTAGCGAACAAAGCAGGGAAGGTTCTACGGACAAGAGCCATAGAGATGGGAGCGAAAACACCATTGCCAGCACCACCCGTAGGAACGTTGCCAGCAGGCGCGTCGGCGACGGAAATCGTGCCAGTGCCAGTGCCGAAAGCGTTTTCAACGAACAGCTCTTGGTCAATGTTCTTTGTTTGCTGGTTCTGAAGGAGAACCGAAAGGTTGTCCTTCACATACTGGTCCTTGATGTCCGCAATGGACAGCTGGCCGGGGGCCTTGGACCACTTTTCTACTAACATTCTAGACATATTTGATCCTTTTGTTTTTGTTTGTTTTTACTTATTCACCGAGGAACGATTCGACACGAGAGAAGAAGCTCGCATCTTCATCTTCCACCTTATTTTCAACTAAAGACTTTTCGTCAAAACCGTCAACATCTTCGTCTATCATTCCACGAGATTCTTCCTTGTCGGTTTTGTTTTCACTTTCTTCGGAAATCAGAGCGATATAACCGTCGATCTTTTCCGAAATGGTGTCGAAATCCTTTCCTTCAAAGAACATCTGGACCTTCTTTTGCTGACCTTCGGTCAGGTCCTGAGTCTTTTCGGAAATGAGCAACTTGGCGGCAGCGGTTTCGGCCAACTTGGACAATTCCACCTTTTCAGCCAACTGCTTGGAAACTTCCTTTTCCAACTTGGCGTTTTCTTCCTTGAGTTCTTCAATCTGTCTGTTGCCATCCGAGTCAATGGAAACATAGTGTCTTTCAAAAGCGTCCATAATGTCCTCGACAAGGGGCTGGAGAGCCTGTCTCTTGGCAACATCTTCCAAAAGCTGATCCGAAATCTTTTCTGAAATTTCGCTTTCAAGGAAATGGTCAAGAGATTCAACGACATTGGATTCCAATTCGTTCATCTTCTGGTCGTATTCCTCAACCAACGCCTGCTTTTCTTCGTTAATGCGAAGTTCGCAGTATTCGTCGGCCTTGGCGGTCAACTCGTTGGTCTTTTCTTCGACCACCATTTCCACATATTCTTCGGCCTTCTTGTTCAGCCAAGCGGTCTTTTGTTCAATTTCTTCGGAAATAGTTTCTTGGACTTCCTTCTTGAACTCTTCCAACTGCTCGGCGGACAAGACATCCTTGAGTGTTTCGTAAATCTTCATAAATCCCTGTCCTTCTGGTTTTAACATATACACTATTTATTATAAGACCGATTTTGGCCAAACAATAAACAGAAACTCAATCTCAATTCGTCCAATGAACTAAAATTTCGTCTAGTGTATTTATTATAGACGCCGAATTTTCTCCATTTGCTCTATGATGAACTCGGATGTTCTCCTGTCAATGACCTGTTTCAACTTCTCGCCCAACATACGAGCGACTCGGTTCTTGACCTCAAACCAATCTTCGTTTTGAACCATAGACACAAAAGATTCGTTCTTCTTTCCACCTTCCAACTTTTCCAATTCCGCCTGTTTCTTGGAAATTTCGTCAGTCCATCTCTTCATATCGGCCTTCAGTTCCTGTGCGGAATCGCAAGACTTGTCTTTATACCCTTCAATTCTTTTTTTAGCGTTCTCTATATGCTTATTAAGATTGGAGATTTGATTTTTCAGTTCAGCGGCAGTTCCTCCATTTAATGAAGATTGCTTTTCGCCATCTTCATCGGTTTCTTCGTCCGATTCCTTCTTATCTTCTTCGTCGGACTTCGTGGAATCATCTTCGGAAGCCTTTGGAACTTCCACATCTTCCACCGCTTTCTTGGCCTCCTCTCCGCTCAATTCACCACTTGCAACTTGTTCACCCGCTTTATTCAATTTTTCTTCAGCAGAGTCTATGGAATTTTTAAGGTCCTTCAGCTGTTTGATGGCGGCCTGAACAGAATCATCATCCTCGCCTCTTTCGTCGGCGATCTTTTCGACTTTCTTTTTCAGATCGTCCAATTTGGCACGTTGAGCCTTTATGTCCTCTTTCTTTTGGGCGGCATCTTTCAAGGCATCCAATTTTTCGGACTCTTTGCCGTCCTCGTCGGACTCTAGAATATCCTTCGGGTCTATTTCGTCCAGTTGCTTTTGGGCGTTTTTGATAACTTCGCGGAGTTCTTCGTCCTGAGATTCCTTTTCGGCCTTCTCGGCTTCCTTCAACGCTTCTTCCTTTATGTCGTTCCACGTTTCCAAAAAGTCCTGTCTGGCCTTCAAAGCCTTTTCCAGTCTTTCGTAGAATCCGGGTGATATGAAGGCAAGCAACGTCCCAAAAAGTCCACCAACAGCAGATTCTTTCTTACCCGAACCCTTTGACGACTTTATCTTGCTCTTGTTTTCGCCTCTCTTGGACCTTTCAGTGTCCTTTTTGCTTCTTGTATCATCTTTTTCGTCATCATCGTTTCTAGATGGTCGAGAGGGTTTTTTATCACCCTTGTCTTTTTTATCGGCCTTGGAATCTTTTTTGTCTTTTAGTTCTGTTTCGTCGTTCTCTTCGGTTTCCTTTTCATCGGACTTCTTCTCTTCATCACCCTTTTCATCGGACTTCTTCTCTTCCGGTTCGTCTTTCTTTTCAGTTTCCTTTTCAGTGGGTTCTTTATCAGCACTATCATCCTTGACGGGTTCTTCGGTTTTCTTTTCCTCTTCCTTGTCCGCAGCTTTCTTCTTGTCGTTCATTTCCTTGGCCTTGGAAGCCCACTTTCTATCAAGGCCCTTCAATTCAGCGGGAGTGAGCTTGGACAATTCCTTACCACCCAAAAGTTCCTTGAGGGCGTTCTTCTTTTCTTCGTCCTTGCCGCCTAGAATGGCATTGAGATTCTTCTTGATGTTCTTTGACTTGTTTTCGTTAAGCAAAAACCCAATAGATTCCTTCAAATCCATATCGTCATCCTTTGATGAAATTCCTCAACTTATTTATTTAAGACACAATAAATATGGCATGATGAAAAAACACACAAGTTTCAAAGAATTTTTCCAAATGCTTTCGGAAAGCGAAACCGACACCGACATAATCAAACGCAGAATCCTTGACCACATAAAAAGAGTCAAATACTTCTACAAGAAAATGATCGAAGGTGGTATCATTCCCAAAAAAGACGAAAACCTATCAGAAGTCAATAGGCACGACAGCGACAAGCTGAAACCTAGAAATTTGGAACGTCAGGCAAAGAGATTCACTGCGGATGGAACTATGACCCCCGGTGATGAAGATGATATTTACCAAGTCATCCGCGAACACGTGAAATCAAATCCGCACCACTGCGAATATTGGGGTTCCGCTTCGCAAGACCACATGAGCAATGGAATACACTGCGAAAAAATGCCCGACAAATATCTCTATGAAATGATGGCCGACTGGGCTTCAACCGCCGAGGAAAGAGGGACAAAGATAAAAGACTGGTATGACCTGTGCGTTATACAAAGAAAACGCTGGTTCTTCTCGGATCGTCAAAAGGAAATAATGCTGAAGTGTATGGATTTCCTTCAGGGGTATGTGGAACCGGGAATGAAACGCGACTACGGAAGAAAATACATAGACCCTGCGGTCGCAAAAAAGAAGTAAATCAAAAATCAAATCTTGTGCATAAAAGAAAACCCTCCCGAAGGAGGGTTTTCTTTTATGCACAAGATAATACTATACGAAATACGGACCTTGATTTGGATATGGACATTCATTTTTTATGATAGATAGAACTATAGATTTCTTTCCGTTAACTCTAGTTTCATACAAATCGGCCGAGGCCCGGCCATACTGACCCGAAGCTCTGCGGTTACCTGCGGCAAGTATAGCATCCTCAAAAGATTCTGGCATTTTGAAATATGGGATAACTATAGCCATTCCACAAGGATCTTCACCCTTAAAATTTCCCGGTTCCTCAGTCAAACTTATATTATCATCATCAGGTGTTTTTGAACCACCACAGAACACAGGCTGGTCATATCCGTGGCTAGTAGTTCCGTCTATCCAAAACGACCAACCCCCAAATGGCTTTAATATACTATTTACTTTCTCGATAGATTTTTTGACAACTTTGGCATATTCATCGTAGCTGTTTATAGATATATCATTCTTAATAAAATGTATAGCCTGCTTAATGAGTGGGAGGGCCTTTTTATAATCCACACCGACTAAATCTTCTTTCATGCCAATAACATCAACATCCACATATATACTGCGGTTGTCGATTTCAACCTCATTGAGTTTTACTTTGCCACCTAAATCTTTGGCTATCATACCCACATATTTAGTGGCTAATTTTTTGACCATATCTATATGGTTTTGATTGAAATTTGGTCTAAAATCCTGTTCGCCTGTATCTTCAAAACAATTTCTATTTATAGAAAGATTCCACCCAATTCCATGACCAGATGAAGTCTTTACATCATCGTCAAAAAATTCCATAGACAATTCTTTATTTGGACCAAATAGTTCGTTGGAGTTGAAACCGCCTTGCATAGACCAAAACTTACGATAATGATTTACCAAATTTCCCATATCTTTATTTTTATAGAATTTTTTAAAGTCTTTATAGAAATCTACAAACGCAGCCTCTATATTCTTTCCTGTCCCATCAAAATCACTTTGAGACTGACTCAGCTTCGTTGACCATGCTTCCGCTGAAATTACCAATGTTTGATTCGTTGTAAAATCCCATAATTCAATCCTTTTTTGGAGGCTTCATACCCCTATTGGTTCATACCTATGGTATTTATTTTCTATCTTGTTTCGTTCTGCAATGACGAAACATTGAACTTGTGGATTATCTTGTAATCCTTTTTATCCTTGTATGGCAATATGAATATGTAGAAGTCGTGCGGTTCTATCAAGTCCATATCCACATCTATCATTTTCCACTGCTTCAAGCAGAAAATTATGGAGTTCTTTCTGCGAATATCGTCCAGCGAGACGTTATTGTATGTGTTTGACTTCATCACGGAAAAAAGTTCCTTGAAGTGGAATATGTAGTAAGAGTCAAACTCTTTTATCAGATAACAAGAAGGATATATGACCTTCTTTGTCTTGTTCACTATACCGATTCGGGACAAGGTTTCCTTGACCACGTTTTCATCGACCAATAATTTCACTTCAACTGGGACCAGATTGGTAGTCTCCATAAACAAACACCTCGCAAATAAAAAAACAACTCGCGACAAACTATTTATTGCAAATACAAGAAAACCCTCCCGAAGGAGGGTTGTTCTAAACAACACCTATATTACTTCAATTCTCTTGTCATGTTACCGAGAGCCTTTTTCTGCTCGTCGGTCAAGAATCCGTTTTCGTCAAGAAACTTCTTCAGTCCTTCCAGGAACTTCTTTTGGTCATCGTCGGCTTTCTTGATCAGCTTAGCAATGTATTTCTTCGTGTCCTTAACGTATTCTTCGTCCAAAAACTGCTTGAATGGCACCATATCTCTATTCCTCTTCTGTGGTTACTACAACTACCTGGTCCGAATCTTCGCAATTCGGGCAAGAATCTGTTTTCGGCAATTCCTCGGCCGAGGAACGACCCAAGGCAAGAGGAACATAATTGTCGGTTTCAATGTCGAGTTTTCTCATTACGTCAAAAACAAGATTTTCATCGTTGTCCAAAGCCGCCATAAGAGACTTGTAAATGACACCCGCTTTGTCACACAACTTATTTTTTAGGCAGCAAGCGTCTGCTCTAACACCCAAACCGTTTTCTGTCAAATACTGCTTGAAATTCATAATGATTTTCGTCCTTTTGAAATTCCGTCTATCACTATTTATTTGCCGGCCTTTTTGACATACTTCGGTCCGTTGCCGGTGTCGTCCCAACTTCTCTTCAATATGGACTTCTTTCTCTTCTTTTGTATCATGTCCATTTTGGCGTCTCTTTTCAGTTTTGCGGTTCTCTGTTGCATCTTCCGCTTGTAGATTTCCTCTTTGGACATCTTCACCTCACGAACCATTCCGTTGTCGGTTCTAATGGTCTTGTAACCTTCCCTGTCGGAAACCAGTTTTATTTTTTTCTGACCGTCCCTGATGACGGTTTTCTTGACTATGGCTTCTGTCAAATTTCCGTCATCGTCGTATTCGTCTCCGGCTTCAATGATTTCCACATCTTCGTCAGGGTCTATCAAAACAGACCATTCGTCATCAAAGTCATCATCTTCTTCAAAATCCATATTCAAGACTTCGGACGAAACCGATTCTTCCATATCTCTTTCTTCTTCATCGTCCAAGTCTCTCTCCAAATCCTCGCCGTCCAAATCCTTGTCGTGCTCAAAACGGCGTCTATGGAACTTCTTGCTTTTGCAAGGTGTGCCGTCTCCGTTCTCAAAGTTGTATTGGTAGTTGTATTGACGCCAAGGGACGAGCACGTCGCACTCGCCGGCTTCCACATTGTCCACCGTTGGGTTGTTCATACCCAACTTGGACTTCAAATATGATATGGACTTCTTCATTAGGGCCTCTTAATACGATTGAAGTAACGAAGCATCTTCCGGTTCTATGTTGCCCGAATCCAAAGCCTCTTCGGGGTTTTGCAATTCAGGTTCCCAACCCATCAGATCGAGGAAAGTTTCCCAACCTTCGTGAATCAGGCTACCCAACTTCGAAATCATATTGGAAACGGCTTCTGAAATGAAGTCATATACAAATCCAACGAAGGATTTTATCGCATTGACAGCTTGTATGGATTTGTCCTTGATTGTGTTCGCAACATCGTGAACCAATCCACCAAGATTGTCCAAGAAACCTTCGTTCAACATTCCATTCTCAAGTCTTTCAAAAGAGGTTTCAAGAGATTCGTTCAACGAATCCCCGTAAATATCGTATGATTCAGGGAACAACTTACCGGCACCCGAAGCACGGAGAGCTCTAGCCGCATTGCCGCCGGCACTCTTGAAGTCTACACTAATCTTCAAATGTTCCGCCTTGGCCTTAAACAACTTCATGTCGGTCTTTCCAAAGTTAAATCTCACATTCTTGTCGTCAAAAATCATTATGTAGTTGGCGCACCCCAATTCATTGGAGCCGAACTTTTCAGAACCGGTTATACATTCTTTGACGAAGTTCGTCTTGAACTCCATGTTATCCGCTGAATTGAAAACTTCAGCGACTTTTCTGTTCAGCTTTTCGTTCTGTATGCAGCTTTCAACCAAATCCTCCATCATCTTTTGTTTGGATTTGTCTTTGGTAAACTTCTTTTTCAAGAGGCCGCCAAAAGTTTTCTTGAACTCGTTGAAGTTCTTTCTGCGATTCTTGAACAGGTCTACTATTTCATCTCCGTCCTTTTTGTCGCCGAAAAGTTCCTTAATCAAATCCTCGGGGCCATAATGATGACCAGCACGGGAACCTGATTGAATGACACCCAAGCTGCCCATCTTGACACCCTTTGAAGTAGCTTTCATAGCGGCGGTGTCATACAAATCCACAATTTGCTGGGCAGCACTTGTATCGACTTTTTTGCCACACATTTTGATAGCAGCCATCATGGTCGCCTTGGCTTCATTGTCGCGGGCGGACATATATTGACCGCCCGTGGCGTCCTTGACGGAAATCTTGTATTTTTCGTCCTTATTGTAAATGTCGGTTTTGGGGGTTTGGTCTTTACAACCAAAACTGGACCAGAAGCTTGTTATGGGTGTGTTGGCTCTGTTGGCGTTATACATCTCGCCTGTAATACCCATGGCCTTCATCTTATCAGCGCATTCTTTACCGTGAATCTTGCAGTATTCCAAAATGGGCTTTTCCAACTTGGAACGCTTCTTGTCGTCCATCAGTTCCTTGAAGTTTTTATCGTCCTTCATACCAACATTATACTTGTTATTCACAAAGCACAAAAGATATTCAAAATCGTCTCCGTGGAATGAAGGAGAGTTGGCGGCTTCTGAAATCAAATCTCTGTAAAAATTGGCAAACTTCATGATTATTGTTCCTCTTCGGTTTTTCCGTCGTCCACCACACCTTCTTTTGACACCAGTTCTTTCAGCCAATCGGAGAATGTCTGTGGCATTTTTCTCTTTTGCGTTCCCATCTTGTCGGCATAAACTCCTTGGCCGGCGCCGCCAGATGGCACACCCCCGTTTTCGGGTGCAACCGATATAGTCCCTGTTCCCGTGGCAAACCCATCCTCGGTGTATAGCTTCTTTATCATTTTCTTGATACCATCCACTTCATTGGAATCTTCTATATCATCGCCTTCCACTTCCTTCCCTCCTTCCACAGGAGATTCTGCCCATTTCATAGAAGTGAACGAATTGGGAACGAAATTGGACTCGTCCAAATGAAGTCTCTTTCTCACAATCATATTGACGGTTCCCCAAAAAGCATCGGGTTCCTTATCTTTGTCATAACTTTTGGCGGCGGCTTTCTTGGCTTCGGCCCATATATTTTCCACAGCACCTATTGACTTACCGGTCTGCTTGGCATACGATTGAACAACAGAAGATGGCATAAAACAACTCCCTATTTTGGTCTATTGTATTTATTCTGTTTCGACGGGACGAAATCCGCTCGTCATGGTGTTTTCGTTGATCATGGTTTCCATGACCGTGTTGAGTTCCACCGTGGTCGCCTTCAAATAAGGAACATATCCGCAGGAGTTCGGTATACCCGATGTGCTATTGGTATTAAACAACCACATGTCGGGGTTGTTGATGGTATCGTATGAAAGCAAGAAACCGTCTATAACCACCCCAATAGGCTTGTATGAATTGACGACGTTCTTGATGAAGTCTATATGGTTCGTCCAGTCTCTTCTGGTCTTTGTGAGGTTGATTCTTATGTAGCAATGTCCTGTTGGATAGTATTCATTCCCTTCCAATCCGGCATGATTGTCTCTTATCTCGACCCAATCATCCTTATAATCCTTGGTCGCAAGTGGAACAACGTCGCACGAAACACCAAAAGCATACAGAACCGACGAAATCATCTGGTCTGTTGTTTTCTTTGTGTATATGTTGGGAATTTCATACAGGGCGTTTCTCAAGTATCTTGTGCCGTCTGACTGCTTGCCCAAGTCTCCTTCATACATCTTGCGGAAGAAGTCTATGTTGAATCCCGAATTTTTAGCATAGTCGTTTATGAAATCGTATTCAACAAAGTCGGGGTCTCTCATGGTCTCAATGAGTTCTATCTTCTTAAGCATTGAGACGGGGGTCTTGGTTGTGTTTATCTTATGCGAATACAGGCTTTGCAGGGTTTCTTCGCTGTCCCCCGAAGTCTTGGCCATCAGCAATCCGTTGTGCAAATCTTGAAGGACTTGCATAAATTCTCTGACTTCAAAGTCGTCCAAACCTTGCGGCATATAGTCCACGAAGTTTATGAATCTGTCGTTCTTTATCGGCCTGAACTCGTCCTGGGCCGAAGGGTGTGGCTCAATGGGGTCTATTATGATTTCAGGGACTTCATCGTCGTCAAAATTTATTCGACAATCGGGGATATGTGCATGGGTATCGGGGTTGGGTTCTATTACAACCTCGGCTGTTTCGTCTATTTCAATTTCCCTAGATTGTCCTCGGAATTTCGGCGGAAGGAAATCTATCTTGATTTCGACAAAATCTGGTCTTATGCGGACTTCCTGAGACTTCGCTGTCGGGTCTATGGGTTCTATGACAACACCGGCGATTTCGTCTATATCCAAATTGGAATCTGTCTTGACCGAAACCGCCGAAGTCGAAAGAATCACATATAGTGGCGCACTTGGTCTGTAAATTGCGTTCTTTATAGCAATCGACTCGGGGTCTATGGGTTCGATGACAACATCGGCAATTTCGTCTATGTTGTTATTGACACCAATAGACAACGAAATATCCTGAGGGTCTATCTCTACCCCGTTGGATTCCACCAGTTCTATTATTTGAGATTCGGTGTCGGTGAAGTATAGTAAAACATTTTCCTTCTTGACTTCGGGAAAATAGGTCGTGATAGGTTCTGGCGCACCCGCTCGTAGGTTGGAGTTGGATGAAGTCGGATTATATTTAAATACGCTATCATAGTCTTTTGTCGCACCTATTTCAAGACCTTCAAATGATATTTCCACCGGTGTGGAAACCTTGCCTATATGAACAGCGGAGTCTGTTCCCAACGGAGAGGAAAATATGACCCTTCTTCTATCAGCGGAAGTTCCAACATAGTCTGAAACAAATGACAATTTTTCGCAGTATTGAGGTATATCTTCCCACCACGACGATCCGGCGCCTATGTAGAGATTACCCGATTGGCTGTAGTTCTCTGTGAAAACTATTTGGGCTTCTGTCTCACCCGATTGAACAGAAAAATCCTGATAGAACTTTTGACGAGCCGAATCCAAATCGAGAAACCAGTCCGAGGAAGTTCCCTGACTGGTTCCCGGAACATATGTTCCAATGTAATACGACTTCATAACCTATTTATCTTGGAAGCGATTTCAATTTCCTTGCGTGACCGAATACTTGGGGTATATCACTGGTATTTCACAGTCCATAGAGAAATTCTTGATGTTCCCGAACTCGTCAAGCAACGAATACGCAAACACCTGCGAAAACACCTTGAATATATACATAAGTTGACTCTTGACATCATCGTTCGCGTCGGTGAACTTTCTACAAAGGCTGTAATAGAACGAGCGGACATTTATACTAGGATTGTTTATTATATCTTTCATTATCAGTCTACCGCTATATGATGGGTAAACATCACTAGAATAGTTTATATCACTCATATTGGGTGTCTGATTAACTGCGTTCACAGCCAAATACTCATTCAATCTTCCTATAACATCACCCGAAACTTTGTCTGTCGTTATAAAACGACCCAAGTCAGTAGACGATGAATAATCATACATTGGGGTTCCGTCGTCGTTTGAAGGAACGACGGGAACAAACTTCAGGTTGGCATATTTGACACCTGAAATTCCGGTGACCACATTCACCAAATCAGATATGTATATCGGCGAACCAAAACCCGTGTGGTCATTTAGATATTTCAGTATTTCATTCTGTATCTGCGGGGTTATGTCCGTGATGTTCACGAATCTTTCCACACCGATGTCGCCTTCCAAATTGAATCCTTGGAAAATAGGCGAAACATATATGTTCTTGATGGTAACCATAGACCTGTCGTTGACCAATTTCATGAAGTCCGTCACTTCGGAACTGGCTTCGGGGGTTTGTCTATTGTAATCCATAAGGTCGAATATGTAGCAAAGTCCAAAAAGCAAAAGATGGTCGTCTGCGATTTCTTGACCGCCCGTTCCTTGTGCACCGGCATATCCGCCGACCACAACTTGTCCGTAATCGTCTTCGTTATAGTATTCGGGATTTGTCAGGTTATTGGTCAGCACCTTTTTTGTGCTCCAATTTCCGTCGGTTTCGGAATATATCTGTCCGGCGGCACAAACAACAGCCACATTGAACATCTCGCGAATTGCGTTTGTGGCGTTTTCAGGAGAGTATTTTTGCAACTTCTCCAACTCTTCCGATTCACCCCAAGCCATGCCGTATTTGATGGGGAATGGAACGGTCATTGTTTTCAGGAACGACTCGTAGTCGGCCTTTGTTACCAATCTATCCAAGGAGTTGTAAATTTGGGGGGCGTTGTTCCTTATGGATTCCTTTGACTCAAAATCTGCTCCGCCATATATGTTTGAAGTGAGGCTTATATCGAACAAATCATCGGGAATGGCGTTGGCGTTGTCTGCGTTGATTTTGAAGTTTTCGTTTGACCCCAGCTTTAACTTGGAACCTATCACACCGACTTGATTAGCCGAAGCGCCCATAGTGGAAAGATATTCCACTCTTATCTTTTCGTTTTCACCGGCACCAATAGACACCGAAGAGTTGTCGCCAAAACACACCTTGACCGTGGTATCAGGGTTCGTCTTTATCAAACATATGTCTATGGGGTCTATCGTTTCACCTGCTTGTGTTATCTGTCCCTTGATTTTTTCATAGACCACTCTATTTGTGGTCAACCCTCTGCGGGAAACCGCATATTCCCTTTGAATGGCCCCACCGGCATCTGTTGCAAACACTCTAGTTAAGTTTGCCGAGTGCTGATTTTCCGCGTTTTCTCCAACCAGACCTCCTGCCAAGTCGTTGTCTCCATAAACATCGGAGAATGTGGTATCGTCTATGGTATATTTTTGGAACTTCTGACCGGCCTGCGATTCGGGTTCTATGATATTGTATGTGAGATAACCTTGCATTATCTCAATCGGCACGCGTTCGTCTGATTGAATATCACCCAACACGTCCGCGTCGGTGAAAACCTTGTTTCCGCCGTTGGAAAGAATCTGTATATCCTCGGCGGTAAGTGTATAGACATACCCATATTTGAGTATGAATGGTATGGAACCGAATTTCAAAACAGAATATGTCGGGAGTGAAATTTGACAGCCTTCTTTATCTCCCCAAAATCTTCCGTCGTCACCTTTCAACGTTATGCTGATACTGGCTCTAGCGGGCGTAGGTCTGCGGGGAACATAACCTATCTGTTCCGCACCCAATATCACCGACGAAAGGTGCTTGGCGGAATCCAAAAAACACTCTTCAGCTGTTCTTTCTATATAGTAGTTGGTGAGGTCGGTTGCACCCAAAAAGGTGTTCATGATTATCTTGTAAAGAGATGAATCAACGAAATTTTTAAACTTGTCGTCGCCTGATAGAATGGCGTCTAGTTTGTTTTTCAGGTTATCGTATGTCAGATTAGTGTATCTGAACATATTGTTTGGATTTTGTTCTGCCATTTTTTCCTCGATGTATTTTCCCTAGTGTATTTATTGACAAAAGGAAACCCTCCCGAAGGAGGGTCTTTATTTATCTTGCCAGTTTCTCCAAAGACTTCTTCAACTTGTCCATCAAAGACCTAGGGGTTGGAGCCTTGCACTTGCTGACCTGTCCTGCTTTCTTTCGGGACAACCAAGAATTTGATCCTCTCCAAATGTCAAATCTATAAACAGGTTCACCCAAATCCAAAGGGTATCTCTTCAAATACGGACGGCAGACACCTATCACAACGGTGTATTCCATTCCGTTTATATACGCCGGCCTAGAAGCCGTCGCGATTTCCTCGTCGGGCTTGAACTCGTCCACAAACGTAACGTTAAGCACATCTTTATCGTAATACGTGTTTATGACTTCGTCGGCCATTCCCTTCAATTCGTCCAAAAGTTTTTGGTTTTCCTTGGCAGCTGCCTTTTCCTTTTCCTCTTCGCCTTCGCAAATAACTTCTGAAAATCTCATTGTATCGTCCTATTGAGCGGTGTTTATGCTGACGCTTCCCGTGGTGTTTTGGTTTGACTTCGTCAACGACGCCGGAGTGGCAGAAAACGATTTGGGGGTTCTCTTCAACTCTTCTATCAGGTCTTTTCCATATTCCACCGAATAATGCTTGGCCGTGAACGAAATGGAGTATTCTATTCCGTCGTTTGTTCCATAGTCCAAAGAGGATAAAACAGGAGGTATGCTTGAAGGATATGCCGAGTGAAACTCGTATCTTGCAAGGAACTTGTTTGAACCGTGCAATATGTCGGGTATGGTCACCGTTATTTTTGGAAAAGGAACCTGTTGCGGGTATCTATATATCCCGTTATCCTTTACAATTCTTCTTTGAAGGCTATGTATGAATTTGGATATGGTTAGGGTTTTATCCTCCCTAAGCGTTATCTCAAACTTGACACCTTCCTTTTCCTCGGCCTTGACAGCCACGGGAATGGAGAATCCCCCGATATTAACATAAACTGGTTCGGTATCAAACCCCGATTCCTGTTTGAACGCTTTTACGTGTTGCGGGGTTATGTCATCTAATGTGAACCCTATGCTTTCATATAGTTGCTTGTCTGTTGCATTAGACTCGGAGTCCTCGAAATTGACGATAAAATAGTTCGACGGCAACGGGTCCAATAACGCGTTGCCGTTGAACCATTGGGCTCTCAATTCTTTGGAGACTGTGGACATGGGCCGAAACCCTCTCCGTTTTTATTAGCCTTCGATTATGTCGTAGTAGTCGTAGACGAACGTGGCGGAATACTTTATGGAATCCGTGCTGTCATATCCCAAATCAACCGCGCCAATAGTCTTAAGCCAAGCATTGTAGAACTTGACAACACCAGCCTTTTCAGAGTTATTCTTGTAGAGAGTCATCGTGATGGTGGTGGAGTATTCCTTCTTTGAAGCGGCCGAAGAGTGACCGGCGGAATCCTGCTTTGAATTTTGAACCTGCCAAATCGCCTCGGACCACGCGAACAAAGCTTTGCGGACGTTTTGGTCCTCAAATTCCTGGAAGTCGACTTCCAATGTAGACTCCAAATCCTTGGCGTCGCCGGCATAGTGTTGCTTCATTCCCATGAAGTCCGTTGTAATGTCGGAAACGTCCTTTGAAGGAATCTTGGCTTTGCGAGCCTTCAAAATCATTTCGCTGGCGTTCCACACCGAAGGGCTTATGCACTTGGGTGTGTCAATGTCCAGTTCCCAAAGGTTGTTTCTTTGAACGTCGGGAAGGTGTCCCGTTCTTCCTATGATATGAAAATTCTGTGCCATTTAAATCTCCAATGTTTTTGAACCTTCATAGGTATTTATTAAGGGCGATATTCGTTAGATATTACCATTTTATTTTCCGATATACATCCATACGGCGCTCCATTTGGTAGGTCAGCAGGACATACAACTAGATAAAAAGTGCCATCTTTGTAAACAGCGGACAAATACCCGTTCATATACCCCTCTGCTGCCGGAGTTCCGGCGGCGCCGGGGAAATAATATGGTATATTTTCCAAATAAAACTTAACATGTCTATCGCCGGGTGGTGTAAAGTTATACGACGACTCTAGCCAAGACGGCGTCCCAAAATTTGTAAGTTGGGCCGAAGATGAAACCGTGGCACCGTCTTTTCTTATAAAGCCTAATCCAGCACCATATCCACCTTCGCCGTCTCCCTTTCTTATAAAAGCGATAAAGCTATTATCTTCCGATAAACCCGAAACATATTCGGATGAAGATTTGCCTATTATTATAGAGTTGTTTGTTTTATATCTATTTATTTCGTTTCTTGGAGCTATATAATCGCCTATGATTATATTGTCCGACCCCGTTAGACCGTTATAATTCCCTATTACAACAGAACCTGAAGTTACGACGGCGCCACCGCCGGGAACACCATCGCTTATGTGATTCCCTCTACCAAAAACATAGGTATCGTCTCCGTTTGAACCCATAGACCCTTGATAAACTCTGTTATTATACCCAATAACAGACGAATATGATCCATAAGCAGACGAGTTGCTACCCAAAACCACAGACCCCGTTCCGGTAACACTGGATGAATACCCCATAACACACGGCGCCGATCCTGTAGCCGAGCTTTTTCTACCAAAAACCATTGAGTTGAATCCGTCGGCCATAGAATTGTTACCTAAAACTATAGAATATGCGCTTTTAGCATCTGAATATTCGCCCAACACGATAGAGCCGTCACCGGAAGCAGAAGAACCCCCACCTATTACCGCCACAGCAAAGTTTGTAATTTTTGATTGTGAACCTAAAACAAAGCCGTCGGTGTATGCGCTGGAACGGAAACCCCAAACCAAAGAATAGTCTGATTGAATATAGTTTTGGGCCCCAAAAGATACGGAATAGTTGCCTATGGCACTGCTGTTATTACCAAAAACCAAACTATGATTTGAAATTCGACCATGCGAATCTAAATATCCCGCGGTGCTGTAGTCACCTATAACATAAGATTTGTTTCCAACAGCAGACGAACGAACACCGTGAACAAACGAATATGACGCTGCGGGTCCAAGTGTGTTGGGAGACCCAATTTTTATGTTATTTCCTCTTTCTAATGAGAAAATACCAGAACCATAAGAACCTTCACCAGAACCAGATTTTAGTATAACAGAATTTGGTGAATGTATGTTCATCGTTCCATCCGCTTCGTATCTGACTTCGGCGTGGTTTCCTTCCTCTACATCCGTGCCTATTACAATTTGTTTTTCGTTGGGGTCGGGGTCCACCAACACATTCAACACGCCGGCATCTTCCAAAATGGAGTTGTAATTCGAGTCGGTTGTTATCGAGTCGTTTCTGTTTATAACGACCTTTTGATTCGAAGCAAGCATTTGGACACCCAAACCTTCTGCAGCCGATTCCTGAGTTGGGAAACACCTCCAATAAAGGTCCGCAAGTTCGGCGGTGACCTCGAGTTCATCACCCGTGGTCTTTGCGAACGAAATATACGCGTTTATGGTTTGAACGTTCAACGGATTGTCGTATTCCAACGCGTTCTTGAAGCACATTATGCTCAAGGGGTAGTATGTTTCACTACTACCATTGACTTCCTTGACGAAAGTCATGAGTTTATTGAACTTGAATGTCCCTATCGTCCGCGGAATTGTAATGCTGTAGCATCCAATGGTCTTTCCGCTTTCATCAGGCTTTGCTGATCCGATATAGGTCACGCAATTCTTGATGACCAAATCATTCCACGAAATAGAATCGGCCTGTGTAATCGGCTGTGTGCAAGTATAGGCTTGGGCCCCACCAAACGTCACCGTTTCTGATGGAGGGTAGTTGTTTGTAACTTCGTCACCACCGCACATGTAATATCCATTGCAGTATAGTTTGTCGTCGGAGTCTTTTATCAAGGTCACTTTCGTAAGAGTCCCTTCATAAGCCGCATCGTCGGGCATATTGTATGTGTCCGTTCCTGACACCGGGACGGCTGTATAAGCATATTGCTTGGAATAGTCCGATTCCGTGGCGACAAGAACATATTTGTTATTTCCACTCAAAGCCTTGGGTGTTATGAACATGCCACCGATTTGATAAGGCAGAACATCACCCGAAGTGGTCAAAAGTTCCGAATAATCCGCTTCGACTGCGGTGCTTATCGTTTTCTCAAAGTCAATAGGGGTTCCGTTGGGTGAAAAAATGTCAGAGTCCGTTCTATAGTCATATATAGGCAAAATACCAGCGATAACAAGATTGGGCTGGGTGCCGCCGGTTCCATAGCACTTGTCTATGCCCGACTGGAACATGAAATTCTTTGATGTATCTACACCCGATGTGGCTTCCGCGGTTGACGACATTCGATACCTCTCAATGCAATAATCCTAGTCTATTTATTCAGGACAAAAAAGAAACCCTCCCGAAGGAGGGTTTGAAAATCTGTCTATCATTCCAAATTTGTATCTTCTCTTTTACCCATCCACCATCTCATCATATCATAGAAATTCTGTTCCACATTATCACCGTCAATTTCCAACAGAGCATTGAAATTGACACCGGCACCGTCGAAATGACCGTCACCAAATTTGAAACCTATTTCGATGGTGTTTCCATTTAACCCACCAAAATCCATATTCCAAGCAATCTTCTTGGTCCCTAAAGCGGTGGCCAAGTCAGCCGCTATATCGCCAATAGCATAAAAGAAACTTCTTCCCTTAAACGCCTTGACCAAACTCATCACATTCTTTTTATTGACGCCTTCAAGGTTAAAAGTTTCGATGTCTGATATTTTCTTAACATCAAACATCAAGGGGAAAACCTTGTTAAAAGCGGGGGCCACAGATTCGTTCAGTGAATGACCTTCCTTGATGTATTCTTCAAATGAACCAACTTCTCTCTTATCGTAAAATCCCATAACTCACCTCTTTATGTTTATTCGGGGTAACCCCAATTCAACCTCAATGTATTTATTATCCAACCTAGGCCAACTTCAATCTCATATCTTCAAGTGTCTGTTGCATTTTCATTTTCGCATTGACGAGTTCCAACGTCTTTTTATCATAGACGTATCTTCTGTCTATGGGGTCTATCTTCAATTTGGTTCTAACGTCTTTGGATTTGTTTCTTGCGGATTCCACCAGCGAGCAACCTTCAAAAACGCACCCCATGAAAACATCCATGAAATCCAGCAAATCATATATGTTCATTTTGGTGGCATCAAGTCCCATTCCCGTTTCGGCGAACGGGAAGGCAAGATTGAACATGGTGGAAAATGGAGGAAAATAGCTGTCTATCGGGCTCATCAGCAAATCTTCGTAGTCTCTTATCATTTTTCTGACCTTTGACTCTATCCAAAGAACAGCGTCGTTGTTAAGCAATGCCTCCACGTTAGTCAAAATATATGCTTTCAAGTCTCTCTTGAAATCGGCATACATATCGCTGAGACCATTGCCGCAAACAAATCTGCGGAATATGTCAAATGCATCCATGCCGTCAACTTCGGGGAATTGACGACGCAGCGAATCTTTTATTTTGTCCACATATCCCTGAACCAAAATTTTGCAATGCATGAGTTGGTCGCAATCCAAAACCTTTGAAGGGTCCTTCAGGTCGAGGTATTCGTCCAACTTTTTGAGAAGTTCGTCCACCTGTTCAGCATAGGCATCATATATCGTTGTCTTGATGGTGTCTATATTCTCAAGCATTATCCTCAATGATTCTTTCGGGAATATGATTATGGCGTCTATCAAAGAAACAAGTTCTTTGTAGTATCTTTCTGCGTATGAGCAGGACAAATTTGCATAAGAGGGAACTCCATATGCCATATACTACACCCTCGTCATCGGATCGTGCTTGCCAAGTCCCTTCGGATCGTCGTCACCAAGCAGGTGCATAGCTGCGATGGCGTCATCACCTTCGAAGTTTCTATTGACAAAATCTATGTCGTCATTTGGAATCACATTGGTATAGGGTTCCACAGTCAAACCGAGTTCGACCGGAGATAGATACACAGAAGTGTCGGTTCTAACAACGGGGAAAAGATACGGGTCTTGGGCCCATTCTTCGTCATCGACGGTGCCGTCATCATCACCCGACGAATTTATGGTGGAAAGTATAGTTTCATACAACTCTTCCATACTAGCACCCTTTATAGCCTCAATCTTCTGCTTTTTATGTTTTCTTCGTCTTGCGAACAAAAGAATCACATACAGCATGAACAAAACGTCCATGAGATTGGGGTGCATGTTCAATATGGCCTTCAGTTGGCTCATTGCATTTTTCATATCGTTGGCCATATTCTATTCGTCTCCCTTCAATGTTTTCATACCGGTCAATCCGCTTATGGAATGGGGTAATCCGGTGAACGGACAAGTGGGTATCACATTGGGTTCCCACAAGGCGGTTGATCCGTCACCTGTAACCAAACTGATGTTCTTCCCCAACCCCGACGAAACAACTACGTTTCCTTCGGCTTCTATATTGGCGTCTCCACCAACCGATATGGTGAATTTTCCGTCTTTGCTTGTGGTGTCTATCTTCGTGTTTCCGTTTTTGTCTATCGTGAACTTCACACCGCTTGCATGTTTGAATGTGCAGGTCATGTTTTTTCTGTTCACACGGAAATAGTCTCCTTGGTCTGTTTCAAAGAACGTCATTGTTTCGGGGTAGTCATCGTCCCACCCACTAGACATATCCGACAACTTCGACTGCTGTATCACTTTCGTCGTGTATTTCGGCAAATACATGTCATCATTCTCAAAATACACATTGACCAAACTTCCAACCGGAGGAACCACCATAGAGCCCTTTTCTGATCCGACAAACAAATTGTCGGGCAGAGCCCACGGCAGCAATTCTGATGAAATTCCGTCTCCATAGACACCGAAAACCCTGACTTGGCATCTGCCTATCTTTTGAGGGTCTTTATTGTTTTCCACCACTCCCTGATAAACATGCTTTGATGAAGAGTATTCTTTTCTCCTCAAAGCGTCCGTCACCAGTTCAGCCAAAGACTTGTTATCCATTATTTCTCAGCCTCCACCAAAGGATTATGGTATTCCTTCAGTTCATTATCGTCGTTTTTCCCATCACGGAAAAGGCCCAACACCATATTGTAGTTGTTCTTGTTCATGGAATGGATTATGCTGCCCACCATGTATTTACCCGAATACGATTTGTTATTCAAATCGTCGTGGACAATGGAATCCATTTGAAGTTCCACCACATCAGCAAGATTGACATCATGACACGCGTTCACCCCTATGGTGAAATAGCTGCTGAAAAGTCTGTCGTTTTTATGCTTGTAGTCCAATATGTTTTTGAAGTAGTTTTGGTTCACCGAAGGGTTCCACACACCCAATCCAAAACTGCGGCGACCCATTCCCTCTTCCTCGGTGCTTATGTTCACTTTGTCGGTCCACTTGGATTTTTTGGAATCTGAATCGTATGATACGGACCCTTCGTCCGTTATATATTCACCTGTTATACCCACACCCGACGCAAACTTATTCACTTCGCTTGAGTTGTCAAAAGACGACCACGAAGAAAAGTATTTTTCAGACCCATCTGAAACGGATGAAGCGACCGCTTTTTCAGGGTCTCTCTTGAACACAAATTTCGTATTCAAAAGGTTGGATGTTGTCTTTAAATTCAACTTGCCGAATCGGTCTATATAGACAAGTGGAAGGCCGTCCTCCACCGAGCACCTTTGTATTCCCTTGTTCAGAAAAGAGGCATACGATTCGTTGAACATATACCAGTTCATCTTGTCGTTCGTCTTTACACCGATTTCACACGGCAATTTCAGCTCGTCGCACAATTCCTCTACTGCAGCGGAAAATGGCATCTGTTCGTAGCACTTTGACATTATGTCTCCGCACAACTCTTTGGCCCCAAAAACACCCTTGATGTTCAAATATCTGAATCCATTGTCCATGAGAGTTTGCGGAGAAAAAGACGTTTCGGTTACGCAGAATGGAATGGAGACCGCCTTCTGTTCCTTGCCCAAATTGGCGACAACAGAAACATACATACCTGTGGATATTGGATTTTTTTCCGTGAACATTCCGTCGTCCACTAAAGTCAATTCCAATCTAGGCAACAGGTCCCAAAGAGATTCTCTTATCGTGAGTTGATTTATTGCGGGTTGTGGGACAAATTTTCCGTCTATCCACAAATACAATTCATACGGCGAAGGATATTTCTTCGCCGGAGTTGAAAGAATCCCCGTGTTTGAACCTTCTATACTCAGCATACTATGATATTTATTGGGGTAAAAAGAAACCCTCCCGAAGGAGGTTTTCAATCACAATATGAACTCTTCGTCAAAAACACCCATCTTGCCTGTGTTTTTCACCACATAGACTATCTTCAATTCCAACGAGTGGTCTTTAGCCGAAATCGCAAGTGAGCACATTTCCTTGCTTATCACTATTCTTGTTTCTATCTGCCTGATTTCAGACAAAATCTTATCCAGGAAATCTGAAGCATATTGCGTATCTCCGTAGTTTTCGAAGAGATAGCTCATTATGCTGGAGCCAATAGAAGGCTCAAATATGAGTTCACCTCTCTTTGTCAAGAGAATGTTCATAATGCTGTTGTTTATGGCCTTTGCGTCCACCAATTCACCCAAGGAATACACCGAAGGAGACAAATCGTATGCATAGTGCCCATTATTCACCAAAACATGGGTCTTGAAGTTTTCGTCTTTCTTGTGGATATTGTATCGCAGATATTCGTTATTCCGCAGAATGTTGTCTGCGGAAGTTTTTTCAACGAATGTTCTGTTTTCAACCATATACCTATTTATTGCAACTAGAAGAACGAAGCGAGGTCTATTCCACCAGCCGAGTTTCTGGCTTCGTTCTCGCGGTTCTTATCGGTTATGTATTTATGGTAGTAGAACATGGCCTCATAGTATTCCATTTTATCCGATTCAGAAGGAACTATACCGAGCCAAAGCGAAAGATAGTATTGTATAGTCAAAACGTCATCATAGGAGATATTCGGGTATAAAGAAGTTCGGCTGAAACGAAATGTCTATTTCGGCAGACCTCCCGCAGCCGGTGCACACATGCTTTATGGAAGGAACTATCGACAATTCGTTTTCGGTGAGAAGTTTAGTGATAACCAAAACATCCGACATATCAGCGGCTGTCAGAAAATCGTATTTTTCCTTTGTGGATTTTTCCTCTCCGTTGATGGTCTTGATGACAGCAGAAAGATTCATGACGTCGGGGTCTGCTCCGGGAACCATTCTCAAAGCTTCCGCGATTTTAGCTTCGTCTCCAATTCTCAAATACCCGAGTTCGACCTTGTTTCCACTAGGCAATTCAATCTCATTCAGGAACGGGCAATCGTCCTTGATACTCTTGACTTCCAGCTGGTCAACGGTGAAATTCACCCTTTCCTTTTTATGACAATCTTCACATTCACACTCTATGGCGAAGTGGTCTCCGACATAAGTGTTGGCCCTTTGCCAATATATGATATAGTATTTGTCAGCCAAAAGAATATCGTCCACATCTATGCCTACCACGGACGACTTCAAAACTTCCCTGATTGTTTCGTCCGCGGTTTCTTCCGACATAGACGAAAGTTTCTTCACATCAAGAATCTTCAGTGGCCGAGCAAAAATCTTCGTTCCTTCGGGATAGAACTTCATCTTTGAAGGGAGATTTTGAACTTCATAATATCCACTAGGACATTCTATATGTTCTGGGACCTTTTGAGATGTTTCCACCTGTTTCTGTGGAGCATCTTTTTGAACGACTTTTATCTTCTTTTCTGTTGCGACTCTAGACATTGCATGACCTCTTCAAATCACAAATGATGAACCTTCAAGTTATTTATTCCAAAACCTGTATGTTATGTCCTCGCCTGTTTTCATATCATATAGCCTTTGATTGGTTGTCCGTTCCCTCAAAGAACCTCTTTCCTTGATGAAAGGCCCGACTTTAAGGTAGTCCAATTCCGATTTAATATCATCGGGCACATTTTTCAAACCGGTGTATAACGCGGTTTTCATTCCACACGACTTGACTATCTTCAAAGACTTCAAAAGCCAATCGTGTTCCCATTCACCCCCATAGAAAAGAACACACGAAATACACCCTTTGTATTTCATCAAGTTTTCCAACAGATAGTTTTCCGTGAAATCCACGCCCAAATCGGGATTCCAAAGAAACTTTGAATGGCAGTCGGGGCAATGGTTGGGGCACCCCGTGCAAGAAAATGCCAAGGATATTTCCCTCGGTATTTCCTGGAATACAACTTCTACATTACAACATTTCATCAGTGAATTTCCTTTCTTATCAAACTTTCAACATCAACTCGGTTATTATCCCAGTCGTGTTCCCAAATATATACGAGTTTTATGCCTCTATCTGCACATGCATTAAATTTATCGTCGTGATATGTTATAGGCATACCCCTTTTAACTATCATTTCATCCGAGTGCCAATAGTCCCCATTGAACTCAAAGGCCAAATTCTTCTCGGGGAGGTATATGTCCAGTTCCTTTGGGTGTATCACCGTCCTGTCATTCTCCACAATGGGGCCATCGTAGATAGACTTTACAAATTCTATGACACCCTTCTCCTTTATGGAATATCTCTTATGTATCGGATTACATTGAGTGCAAACAGTGATATTATGTTTCATTCTTCTCTCATACGAAACAGAATCGTTTAGTTTCTGCCTATGTCCGCATACCCTACACGTCCCGCAAATCTTTAAATCTTCTATACAAATATCATCAAACTCTTCTGAATATCTAGAAATACAATTGAATAACGATTTTTCTAAAACATTTATTCTGTGTTCAACCGATCCAAAAAATTCAGCAGAGCCGTATTTATCTAAACACGTTTTTCTTCTCTTTTCTTTAATTTCATCGGACTTAAGCGAACAATCGACACCATATAATTCTAAACAAGTTGCCTTCATTTTTTCCTTAACAACCTCTGATTGTCCAGGATTTTCCACGCCATATTTTTCTAGACAAGATTTCCTAATTTTTTCTTTGACTTCGTCGGCGCGTAAAGCGCAATCCACGCCATATTTTTTCAAAAATGTCTCCTTTATCTTTTTCTTTATGGCCTGCGATTGCCCTGGATTCCTACAGCCATATTTTTGTATATTAGAAGATTCTATCTTCTTTTTCACCTCTTCGGATTGAAACGGATTTTCCACGCCATATTTTTTCAAACACACATTTCGTTTTTTATCCTTAATTTTTTGTGATTGAGACGGATTAGATACCCCATACCTTTTTAAACACGTAATTTTGCGTAATCCATAAAAACACTCTTTTGATCCGCACGTCTTAGCGAATTTAATACTTCTACTCGGAAAAAGAGCACAATCTTTACCGCATATAGGGCACCTGGGAATGACAAAACCCTCATATTGGACCATGTAGTCCAAAGTTTTAACACCGTGGAAAATTAAGTGTTTTGATAACGACGAAAACGACTTGCAGTTTCTTCCGCAAATCTTACAAATATATTCATGTCTATAATTTTGGCACATAACACACCCCCTTCAAAGGTGAAAAATTAAGATGAGTTAGATCGTTTGAAGGCCGATCAAGTGGTTCTGCAGTCCACCTGTCCTCATCTACATTATTTATTAGTCAACTACAAATTCAAACCACTGGTCTTATGATAAAATCTTTGGGCGGCTTCCTTTTGACGACCCTTTGAAAAACTGCTTATTTTTTTCAAATAGCCTATAATTCTAGTGGCGTAGGAAATTGACTTGGAACCACATACAGGACATTCATCAAGAGTGTGCTTGTCAATATGTCCACAAGATTCGCACACAGTAACTCTGATGTTAGTGGTCCAATAATTGCATCCTTCCTTGGCGGCAATGCACATCATCTTGTAGTATTGCTCTTCGTCGGGATAGTCGTCCAAAGCTAAATGAAGAGCGGAACCGCCATCCAGGTAACGAACCATGTCTCCGCCGTGCAAACGGAATTTGTCAATTTCATTCAACGACGAATCTTCAACCTTGTAGAAATAGCTATTATAGCAATCACGTGGGACTTCCAAACCCGATTCCTTGTCCCACTTTGAGTTCTTAATACCCAAGTTTTCAGCAGGCACATATTCCGTATTGAACTTATATCCGTATTTCGCCTTGCCCGCTTTGTCGGTGTCATAAATCACCTTGAGGACACCAGAAACAAAGGTCTTGTATTCTATGTTGTCCGAAATCTCAAAACCAAGATATTCGCAACCTTCAACCAATCCGTTAATACCTGTTGTTAAGAATTGCTTATCTAGGTCGATAAATCCGGCGTCATAAACAGGCAACATCTTATGCGCCTTGTATGATTCCATAATGGACCTATATGCAACCTGATACTTTTGTATCTTTTCCACTTGAATCTTGACTTCCGCTTTGATTCTATCTACAAGTTCTTGCATATTGGAAGCCAGCATAGTCTCCTTGTCAATTTCCTTTTCTGACATAAAAGACTTGGCTACGTTTTGAATCAAGCGATTGAAATTTATGGTTATCACATTTATGGAGCCCGACTTCACACCGCCTGCGCCCAACGAATAAGAGAAGTCGTTGTCCGCCATTTCATTTCTCAAACGGCAACACGAAGCCAACGAGTCCACTGAATTTGATTCATACACAAAGAACGAATTTCCTTCTGAAAGGTCTTGTGCACGGTCTCTTGCAAATTGTTCGTCTATCGGCTTCTCTTCGTCTACAACCATCGCAGCGGTGACCACCGGGAAAGTCAGCAAAGCCTTTGTCCGTTCTTCGTTAAACCACTTCATAAAGAAGTTTTGCAACTTCTGCACAGATTCCCACGAAGGCTGTGTGAAGTCGGGGAAATAAAAAGTGCCAAATAGCGATTCAAAATAATTCTTGTCAAACAGAGAGATGTTCCAAAAAGTAGACTGATAGTTTCTCGCGCCCGCGGGCTGATTCAAACAATACACAACCTGCTGGAGAAGGTCTGTAACTTCCTTTCTGTTCGTTTCCAAATAATTTTCACCATAGTCCTTGCGGGCATAATAGTCAAAGTAAGTCAAAAACTCAACAGTCGCAACAGCACCGGCAAATTGACACGCAACAGCATAAATCAAATTGACAAACGATCCACAAAACGATTGAAGGTGTTTTGGGGCTCGTGATTCACCACCCAACTTTATCATACCATCCGTCAAAAACGGATACATGGATATTGCCGTGCAGTTATGAACCCAAATTCCGTTGCAAACGAAGGTGTTAGATTCGGTCGTGATGTCATATATGTATTCATTTTGTTCCAGGAATTTATCGTTGGATATAAATTGAACATTAGAAATAGAAACCCAACCCTCGTCCTTTCTCTTATCAGATGTTCTTTGCTGGTGTGAGAAATTGGAGCCATTGAACTTGGTGCATTTGAATATCGGATTATCTTTATTGTCCTTGAACGAAATCCCAAACAACTGATACTTCTGCTGTATTTCCTTATTGCAACCAAAAGAAGCCTCTTGTGTTGTCATGCTGGTAGATATACCCAACGCACCAAGTAGAGCCGCCGTTTGACAAACAAGGGCTCTAGACGAAACTCTTATGATTATATCATTCATATCCTTTCTTGCAGAACCATCAGAGTCCACCATACCCTCTACTATACCAATAGCAAAATCTCTATTATATTCGAATATATTTTCTGGTAGAGTTTTGTTTTGGGCGTAATGACCAATCCTAAATATATCGGAAAGGACCAACCAAACAATCTTATCGTTCACTGAAAGTCTGTATTTGCTGCCATATCTCTTATCACCACATGACATATAAGATATATTGGACGGAACCCCAAAGTGTGTATATAATGTATTGGCCATTCTCTTCAAAACATCATCGGTCTTTTGGGTTATATTCACCGAGCCCATGCTTTCGTTATAGTCTCCATCACCGATAAAGAACCCCACAAAATATCCCAGTTCCCTATCCAACTTGATCTTCTTCGGTGATACGCAAATCTTACACCCCGAATCTTCCTGGTATATCACACAATCATCTAGATCATTTTTTATCAAAACACCAGCAGACTTCAGAACATCCACAGAATCCAAGCAATCAACCCCTCCAAAGGAAGCCGTAGACTTGACCCTAAACTGATTACTATTGAGAGAATCCTTGGCCTCTACCGTCTCGCTTATGTCATCTGAAACTATCATCGGGTGATTATCAGTAACGATAACGTCGTTATTAAAGGCCGTCTTAACCCTAACCAAATCACGGTGTCTAACCTTCTTAACCAATCTTGAAATTTTAGTAAATCCGTTTCTATCATATATAGTCATGTTTTCTGGGAACTTACCACAAACACCTTTTTCTTCGTCCAGCACAAATTCTTCTTCGTCGCAAAGATCATAAAGGCGTTCAAACGAAACCAAGTAGTCTATGCCCTTATATTTTACGTTGACCACCTCCCGAGCACCATAAGTATATGGCATCAAGCTGGTTTCGTCATGACAATAGATTTCGTGGTCCTCCAACTGCCTGATATATTCATCGGCGGTGTCCACGTCAAACAATTTGGAAATCTTGTTATAGAGAATCTTTCTGTTGACTTGTATGTTCACGTCCTTGTTCATTTCACACGACATAGAAGTCAAATTTTTCACGGTTACGTTTGCATTTGCATCCAGTTTCGCCCCCGTGGCAGGGTTTTCTGAATGTGTGTAGTCCTTTATGAAGTCCATTTTGCTTTCTATCTGCTTCTGCGTCAACTTCACATAACCGCTCATAAAACCTCTTCTGTTTTCAACTCTACTATACATTGTTCTGTATTTATGCCAAAAGTTACCTTAACTTGCCCTCAAAAAGACAATTTAAGATTTAATTTTCAACTAATTTTCTAAAAATTTTCTTTGCTTGGATATAGCCCACATCCCTTCTTTTCGGGACACTTTCCTATCTTTGCACACTTCGGGACAAAAAGGGTTTCGCATATCCAACTCCACTCGGGACCTTGTTTTGAAAGTTCCGATCTTATCGTGCGGGCAAGCTGTCTCATTTCCTTATATGCACGCGAACACAATCTTTGGTTCATGAAGTTCTCCAACATGCGAAGATTGCACTTCATCACAACTTTCGTATGCATACCCAAAGGCAAAACGTTGGCGGCATCTTCCTTGGAAACACCCAGTTCCAAAAGTTTCTTGTATGATTCCTTGACACCACTCATAAAGTCGTTATAAACCTTTTCGGCTTCGCTGCTCATAGAGGGGGTGTAGTATTCAAACTTGGCACAATCCACATATCTAGTGGATTCCTGTAGTCTAGTTGGCGATCCACCTATATGGGTGTAAAGTTCGCGGATGGCTCTAGCCGACCAGCCGGACAACACCATTTCCACGTCCACAAATTCCATTACACGGCCGTGACCGGAAGATATGCAACTCTTCGCTCTGTCTATGTTCTTTTGATCGTCCGACGAATCAGAACCCCAACATACACCCGCCATTACACCTATTTTTTTCAAAGGGTTCTTGTCCGTTCCAGGAAGCAACTCCACTTTCGTTTTTTCACATACCAAATGATTCTTAAACTCGGATTCCCAAACTTCATCATTTGTCCAAAATTTTGGACAAATCTTTCCATTCACATCGAAATGCCTTATGACTCTGTTATGGGGAATTTCATATTTTTCCATCAGCATTTTGACCAAACACAAAGCATTGTCTATCGTGGCCCTTGAAACGTATATCTCTCCGTCTCTAACAGCAGTTCCACACAACTCTACGCCTATTGAGTTCGTGTTATTGCACTCCCCAAAAAACTTTCCACCTGATGAACTTTGCCTTTGTCCACCGCAATGCCAAGCGGTGAATGTGTCAGGAACCGATTGAAACACCCCATTGTCGTCCACGAAATAATGGGCCGAAGTCTTTAAGACGTTCTTCGCAAAGTATTTTGCTTCGCCTGCAGCGGTATCACCCTTGACCGCTGTGTAATGAATGACAATGAATTTTATCTTTGATGTTTCTCTTTCAGAGCCGTAGTTTTCTCTTTTGGCCCAGTTAATTGAAATTTGCATAACCAAAACCTGCCTGTGTCGGCTATATTTATTGCCGTCAAACCATCCAAGACGGTTTTCTCCCGTCTTTTACAGACTTGATTCTTTGCTCGGCCATTTCCACATATTCCTTTGATACATCAAACCCCATGTAATCCATACCCATTTTCTTGGCGACTATTGCGGTAGTCCCCGAACCCATGAACGGGTCCAAAACAAGAGCTCCTTCTTTTTGAGTGGATAGGCAGTTCCTGACAAGTTTTTCCGGGAAGGGACAAGGGTGTTTGTCAAATCCATTAGGTGAAATATGCCAAATTGAAGTCATCGAAGCGTCGGCCGGTTTCATTTCGTCCAACTGGTCTGTTTTCGTCAGCCAATAAATTCTTTCGTCGGTTTGCCAAAATCTCCAACCTCTTATATTGGCTGCAATACCCCTATCCCAAATGATTTCCTGTCTCAAAAGAAAATCGGTCTTTGAAATCCACGACATTGGGTGAATCGCACCACCATCTCTATATCTGACTTTATGGTTGTAGAACATTGAACCGGTTGGCTTCAAAACACGAAAACACTCCTGCAGTATTTCCACTTGCCACCTTTGATAATCTTCTTCGTTCATGTTATCGCCATACAGGTCATATTCCATTTTATCTATCGTGGTCCCGAATCCAACTTTCTTTGAGATGTTGTATGGGGGAGACGTAATAATGGCGTCTATACTATTGTCATCCAGCGACTTAAGACCGGTCAAAGCGTCTATTACTTGTATTTTATTCTTTTCGTTCATAGTGATTAAAATTAAAAAACCAACGAATTTTTGTTCGTTGGTTTTCGTTGTATTTTTTATGAATTTTCTATCTCTATTTCTATTTCTATTTCTTTCCCTTGCCCGAAGATTCTTCCTCGTCGTTGTCTGAACCGCTGGTATTCTTATCAAGTTTGACACCCGACTTGTCGTCCTCGGAGTTCTTTTCCACCACCAGCACGGTCACCACTTCCGTTCCCTCCTTCAGTGTCTCCAAATCAGGAATACAATCTAGCACCTTTCCTTCTATCAAATACTTCTTTCTCAATACGTTCATGTTTCCCCCTAGTCCGCGACAATCCACGGGATAAACTGGCCTTCTGTTGTGTTGGTGATTGAAGAAGGCATAGCGGTTGTCCCTGAACCCGTCGAATATGTTATCGACATGGTATTTCCAACCCCATTTATCATCGTGTTGCGGGCGAATTGGATGTTCGTGTTCCACTCACCTGAAGCCCAACCAGTAAAGAGCGCAAACCAGTATTCTGTTCCTCTTGTCAAAGTGACGGGTCCGGTGAGGTCAACCCAGCAAACATGCCCTTCGGTTGATGACGTAAGACCCGATATTGTTGTAACCACCAAAGCCGTGCCTGACGCGTTGTATATACCCATACCGACCACGCCTTGTGTTCCTGACTTGTGGAAGAATCCCATCCGGCTGACCTTCTTCGTTGTATGGCAATAGACTTTGGAGAAGTGAATCTTATTCTCATTTTCGGACGCGGATTCCTGAGTGCTGTCGGACAATGATAGAGAATAGTTTTCTATCGAAGGAAGTTCGGGGTCCTGCCACTCCACACCACTTGAAGATACACCTAGAACCTTCCCTTCGTCTCCCGAAGTGGTTTCCAAATTTACAACCAAATTGTTGTAATTTGTCATCACCCCGGCCGGGAGTGGAATACATGAAGATGTGTCGGGAATTGTGGCGGTAAGGTGTAGGCTAGGCACTATGTGAACAAAAGGTGATGAAAATGTAATCACCCCACTGGTGGCCGGGGCGCTCAAATGAACACCATCGCCATATGACATTATACTAATGCCGTGAGATGTATCTCGTGAATTATTGAATATTGTTAAGTCACCTGACGTAGCACGTATAGCAGTTTCGGTGCCCTCCATATACAAATCATCAGCCAAATAAATTTTTGAATGCGAAGATGTTATAGGTGAATACAAATATGTATAGTTGGGGGTGAACTCCGCATATGGACGGGCTGTGTTGCCGGCAGAAGTGAATATGTAGGTGTTTTTCGCGGCCAAACTTATGTTGTTTGTAGGGGCGGTCAAGTCAATATCACCACCTGACATCTGAATACCGCTGGTGGGGGCTAGGATAGTAACCTTATTACCACTTAAGTGTGTCGTCCCCATTACGGCACCACCACTCCAGCTAGGTGGATATTCGGGATTTGTGGAAGCCGCTAAAAGAGTAATAGATTTGGCCATGGCGTCGAGACTCGAAGCGGAAGTTCCCGAATACGACAACTGCATGTTTGTCGGCGTCCAGCAAGCAGATGTGGGGAAGTCCAATCTTATGCTACCGGAAGTCATTTGCATCTTGGTGGCATAAAGTTTGTCGGTTTCCGCACTTGTAACCAATGATATGGATTCCCCAGCAGAATCCACTATACTGATAGGACCACTAAACGATACAGCAGAAATCGTAGCCGCACTCGTGTTGGTGGCCCCTGATGAAGATATATTAACCGTTGATTGGTTGGATTGAATTGTTATTGGGGCCGGAGTTTTTATGTTTATAGGGTAGTCGGCCGACAATGTGGCTGTTCCCGCTGAATATATACCCAAATTTGCACTAGTGTTGATATTTAGAGGACCATTGCTGTTTATCTTTGTAAAAGAATTTGACTTAACTTCTGTCCCTGAAGCATTGGCAACTATACCCTTATTAGAATCTGTCGTAAGAAGATATGCGTCGCTGCCTTTCAAGTGAACATATTGTCCGGCGTCGACTTGAAAATTACCTAATGCAGAAGTCAGAACATTCAAAGCACTTGTGGCCACAGAATTGGAAGCCGAGGTCACCACCTGATAACCCTTTGTGGTGATTTCCGAATTAGCTGATATAGACACCGAATTTGCTTTCGTGTCCATCGTGCCTGAAGTGGTTATATTGACACCACTAGTAGCCGACGTATTTAATGTTTCTACGCTTTGATTGAACGCAGAAGTTTCTAGGTCTATCTGATTCTGCCTTACATCCACAAAACTTGTTTCTGACATGGCAACCCTTTATTGAAATGAAAACACTTTATTGTATTTATTGACGACAAAAAAGAAACCGAGGAATCCTCGGTTTCTTGATTCATAATTCTATTAAGCAGAGGCCCCACCACCCATAGGATCGGGTCTCTTGTCGGGACGTGTATCTGTTTTTCTATACAGAGCCGCTATTTTCTTGAACTCGTCAAAAGTCAACTTCACTTCATTGTCGTATTGGGTGTCCTCTATTTCCACCTTTTTCGTTTTTAGGTTCAAGGTCACTAAATACTGACCACACTCGATAGACGGGTTGGTCACTTCCTTTTCCTTGTCGTCATCTTCCTTGTATTTGTCGGACTTCTTGTCGATTTTGGCGGGGTCCTTTGCCTTCTCTTCCTTTTTGGCGGAATCCCCTCCCTTGTCGTCGCTTTTCTTATCGTCCTTAAGCAAGTCGCCAATGGCATCCTCACGAAGCCACTGAGTTTCCTCTTCAAACCATCTATTTCCTGTATAAAGGCCCATGAAACACCTCTTTGTATCTACTAGGTATTTATTACTTCTCCCAACCCCTTATCACACCGCCCACACCAAAGTTTGCGGCACTGAATCCTAGGCGGTCTACCAATTTATAACCGTTCCCCGACAAATGGTCTATGGCGACAAATCCTTCGGGAGCGGTAACCTTTAATCCATTATTGGTCCTCAAGAAGCACGATAGATACGAAGCCTGATTCAACTTGGAGACAATCATCATCTTGATATTGACCAAAGTCGCTATCAGTTTGAACACGTTGACCAACTTTCTTCTAGTGGTGGAGTTCAACTTCTTGAAAATTTCGTTGTATTTGTCCATGACCTCTTGCTTCTTTTTGACGGTCTTGAACTTGGACAATTCTATATCCAACCCACCGTGAATATAGTCCAACCACTGCTCGGCAAATTCGGTTGCGTCCTTGTCTGTCATCAGTTCCTTGCCTATACGGATTCTAGAATTATTGAATGTATTGGCTTTGGCCCTCAATTCTTCGTCATCCGAAATCAAGTTTATCGTGGCGTCGTCAATCTTTGAAAGAAGATTCTTGGCGTCGGCAATCTTTTGTTCACACTCGTCCGTTTCATCTTGAGTGAATGTGGCGTTGCCGGTTTCATCTCTAAACTCAGCGTCCACAGACCACACCGATTTGACTTTCTTAAAATTGGAAGCTATGGATTTTCCAAATGAAGCGGTCAAGTCCTTTATGGAATCTCCTGTATATGTAGTATGCCAAGCAACACCTATTTCAGCCGATTGAATTTCCTTGGCCAAATCTGATTCCGCTGGAACTGCATAAACAATGGTATTGGGTTGGAATGTGATATAATCTTCACCGTCTATCTTTTCCTTTTTGAGGTCGCCTTTGGTGAACATTATATCGCCTTGATAAATACCATCTATGCCTATCTTCTTCAAGTTGTCAAAGGCGACGGTCAACTTCTTGTTCAAGTCTCCGTCGGTATCGGCGTCTATATCCGCATGGGACTTGTATATCTTCGGGTTTTTAGCGAAGATACCCTTTTTGGCAACGAAGAATTTTCCGTCCTCGGGGTCTTTGCCGGCGAAAACAGCGGGAGCCCCGTCCCATTTAACGGTAATTCCAAATTCTTTGTTTCCGTGGCCAGAAATTTCGTCTTTGACCCCTTCCAAATATCTTATGGCTTTCTTCGCACCTTCCTTGCCTTCGTCAAAAACAAGGTCAGTGATATGAGTCATGTGCTTATTGACAGCCTCAATCAAATACGATTCATTCAATAGATCAAAAAACTTCATGATTGACTCTCCAATTTATTCAATTCGTATGCCATATAGAACGGAGACGACGGATCGGTGGAAACTTCATCCGCGAAGTCGTCTGTCATCCATTCATATTCCAAAACATCTCTTTTCGGTAAAGACGGTATCATATGTTCTGATGGATTGTCGCACCAGTTTCTAACAACACTTTCCAACTGGTTTCTAAATCCATTAAGATAATCCATCACCGCTTTGCGAGAATATTCTCCATCAACAGAAAAAATAGAATCCTGGCCCGAAGCCATCGCCAAATGAGCGTTCCACAAACTAGAGAATATATCCGCATACATCACTTCAAGAGTTCTATTGTAGTTTATTCTGCTGAGTTTAACCCCTCTGTAAGAATATATGGTGAGTTCGTTTTCCCACCCCTTGACAAAATTCTTGAACTTGTCGGTGTATCTTTGCTTGACCAAACTCTTGTTTGTCTGTATGTGATTCTGCTGGATTCTATCTTCAAACCAAAGAACCAACCCTTCGTGGGCAACTCCGGCGTAAAGCGAAATGAAATGCGTTATTCTGTCTTTCTTAAGTCCGTCGTCCACCATATCGAAGATTCTTTCAAATCCTCGGGAGATTTCATATTTGGTGGTGTTTATATATGACATCACGTCGCTATGATTTTTAATCAGGCTGTTTATCGCTTTGGTATTGTCGTTGACACTTTTTACAAGTTTTTTGTCCAAACGGTTGAAAATATACAAGACAGCCAGCACACAAATGCACCAGCCTATATTTTCTTGTGTAGCGAAATTCTGTATGAGCGATAAAATACCGTCCATTTTAGACGCCTATGCCTTCTTTATTCTTTTCTTCCTCTTCTTCGTTTTCTTTTTCTACCTTCTTTTCCATTTTGTCAAGAGCGTCGTAGTATTTAGGCCCCAACTCCATTAGGTGGTCCATTGCTATTTCGCGGGCCACTTCAACATAAGGCGTATGTTCCATTTCGACTTTGGCACCGACTTCCAAAACCTTGTTAATGGTTTTTACATCCACACCCCACTTGGCCGCAATGTCAGCCACGCTCTTACCCGAAGCGAGACCACCCTCTATGTGTTCCTCTTGAATATACTGATTCACCCATTCTTTGAAATACATTATGAAATCTCCTTATCTATACGTCCTTAATCCAAGCTTCGTCCAACGCTTTATGGACAGCCTTCTTTTCCAAATTCAAAGGTTCATCATACCCGAATATTTCCTTTTCGGGCAAATCTTCTATCGTGGTAGAACCTGATGTAACTATGCTTTGCGACTCTTCGTTCGTTATAGCCGAAGTCCCGAATTGCTCGGTTCTTATGGATTCCAATATGCCGCTGTATTGCTCGGGGGTCAAATTGGAATAGTCAAACACTTCGGAGAACGGGTCCACACCATAAGTCGCCTTAATCTTCTTGATTATGGCGGCGTTCGTTATCGGTTTGTAGAAGTTCATTTCGGCGGTGAACTCCAAAGAACCGTTCACCGATCTGGTGTCCTCGTTTCCCATCTCTTCCTGAAATTCGGGAGACAACCCGTCCAAAGTGACCTTCACGTCTCTTTCCATGTTGACCGAATTGAACTCTTTGATTCTCAAAGTGCATGAAGGGTCGAACCAAGGTATTATCTGCTCTGCAATTTGACACCAGTCTTGAAACGACTCGGTTCTTATCTCTATCTTGAATCCCACATTCCACGGAACAGGCATCAAGTCCGACATGAAATTGTTTATTGTTTCGTCGGTCACTTCGGCATCTTCGGCCAAAAGGTAACGCCTTTCTCTTTGAGCTTTTGAACGTCCGGCATCGAACTGAAGAGATGTTATTGTCATGGCCATAGTGGGAAGTTGAATGTAATATCTCTTCATTGTCCCATCCTCCATTCTTCTCATGTAGAATTTATGGAGGGGACCAAATTTCAACGGAACTTTCAATTCCTTGACGACATTCCTATGGTCGTCGTATCTTTTGACGGTGATATCGTTGAATAGCGACTGCATAGCCACTACCAAATTTTCAATGGTTCTGTTGTAAAAATACAGCATCGACACCCCGTCTAAAATCTATCGTTATATTTATTGCAATAGAAAAACGGAGAATTTTTATTCTCCGTTTTCTTGATGTCATATATTCGCTACCCA
>Ga0310696_10001070_pt1 | contig 40252 bp, 35 predicted proteins | sample AusTroGonzalo_MG_4_FD_203885 | JGI IMG/M metagenome (GOLD analysis project Ga0310696, IMG submission 203885) | Bovine rumen microbial communities from tropical cattle in Woodstock, Queensland, Australia - Gonzalo_02 (v2) (version 2) | ecosystem: Host-associated > Mammals > Digestive system >... | reverse complement strand
TGCTTGACGAAGGGTGCGGTGTAGATGCCACGGCTGTCCAAGGCGCGGTAGCCGATGGAGTGGACGCCCCGAGCCATCTCCGACACATCGAGGCTGATAGCCACGTTGCCGTTGTCTGCTTCCAACATCTTGCGATTGTCGAAATCGTAGTCATACCAATACTCTACCCGAACAATCTTATTGTCGTCGAAAGTCTGGGCGGGCAAGGTCGGAATGACGAAATGCTTGACGAAGGGAGAGGTCCACAATCCCTTGCTGTCGCCGAAGCGGAGGCCGATGGAGTGAACGCCCCTCGGCAAGGCAGACAAGTCGAACTGCTGCGTGTACTGCTCGTTGCCGTTCATCGCAACGCTCTGCCTGTGCTCGAAGTCATAGTCAAACCAATATTCGCAGGTCTGCATCCTCACCGCGTCCTGTGCTTTCAGCGAAGCACTCACCATGATAGCAGCCCCTGCAAGCAAGATAATACTTAACTTTCTCATGTTGAACGAGGTTTAGATGATTTATTCCTTCGTCTGCGCTTCCACCTTCAGGCTCACATTCAGTTTGCCGTCCTCGGTGGCGTTGATGTCGATGTTGCTTTCCAGAATGCGGGGGATGGGCGAGATGCGATCGAAGGGTGCATTGCCGCCTAAGAGACCCACCTGTGTGCCGTCGGAACCAATGTACTTCTTCGGGAACTTGAGAGCAAAGGTCTTGGTCGCACCATATTTGCTTCCTGTCTCGCCATCTACTTCCCAAAGGCCTGTGTCAGATACATTTGTCCAGTTTCCTTCTCCAGTAACAGTGCTGTCCATACTTCCAGAGAAAATGTTGTAATTAGCTGTGCAATTATCACTGAGTCTGTCATATATAATGCAATTGGTGTAATGTGCATAACCAGAATAATGAGATTGGATAATACAATGATCATAAGATATAGTGCTTCGGATTCTAGCACCACAAGACCTACTTATCCAACAATTCTCTACATTTAATTGTGAATGTAACCCTGATAGGCCTTCGCTAAAATATGAACCAAGGGTTCCAAAATGCCCCAAAACACATTGTGAGAACATGCAATTTTCAGAGGGTGGATTGATGGCAATATTGCATAAGAATCTACATTTACGGACAACCAGATTCTTCAAGATACCATCACCACGTGAAGTTTTTACCACAAATGGGTAACTGTAAATAGAATTATCTTCTTTTGAAAAGCGTATTCCTTCGATACGAACAACGGGATAAGTATAATATTTGTTCCCTTCTTCATCGTAATTCTCAATGTCAGAAATGTCTATTCGCTCAATAGTTGTCGGGGCACTTCCTGAAATAGGGTCTGTTTCATAGCCTGCACCAAAGATGGTGATGGATTTTGTGATGACATCGGCGTTATTGAAAGAACCTGATGAAAGGATAATGGTGTCGCCCTCATTGGCGGCACTACTATAAGCAGATTTGAAAGCATCTGCACCATAAAAAACCGTGGTCTGGTCGCCATGAATCAGCGTTGCCGTTTGAATGTCTGATCTCACTTGTGCAAAAGAGGTTGCGGAAAAGATGGCTACAGCCATCAGGGTAAAGAATTTTTTCATGTTAGTGATAAGAAATAAAAAAAGGACGGAACTGCTCTGTTACTTTTCCGCTCTGTAGGCTACCGCCAAGTGGCCTTGTACAAAGAAAAGCACGAACAATTCACGCCCAAGCGTGAACTCTTCATCACTTGTTCTCTTGTACAAATATTGGCGGTATTTACAGTGCGAGAACAAGGACTGGAAGTCCAAGTTATATCAAAAAGTCTGGAGGAGCAGAAACGTCGGATTAAACATTTGTTTTGTTGCTTGCGGCCTAACGTATTCATCGGATGTGGCCGCCCTGACAAGTAGGATAATCCTCTTGCAGGCCATCGTTTCGCTCGTTCTTTGTTATCTCATAGGCATCTTGTTTTGAGGGTTAATAAACTCGTTAGGTCATAATCTCGCTGGCAAATGTACACATAATTCTTCAATGTCGTTCCATCGAAGCAAGGAAAATCGTTAAAAAGTGGCTATAAAAGAGAAAAATGCAGGGAGAGGGCGGACATAATGACCCGAACATGGCGGTAGGTTAGAGGGGATCTACGTCGAAATAGATCTGGGCGGAGCCAAAGGGTTTCTGGGCCAAGAGTTCTGCCTTGGTCTGCTGGAGGATTTCCCGCACTTTTGCGAGGGGAAGCGCGGGTTCGAGCTTCAGCATGGCACGGCGGATGAAAAGGCTGCGGACACGGGCAACGGGCGGTTCGTCGGGGCCTGACACGCGCTGGCCGAAGACGGAGCGCAGACGGCGGACGAGTTCCGTGGCGAGGCCGTCAGCCTCCCCCGGGCGGCGGTGTTTCAGGTAGATGAATACCATGCGGAAGAAGGGGGGATAGGCGAACTGGCGGCGTTCGAGCATCTGCTCCCGGTACATGGCGTCGTAATCGCCCGCCACAACCTGACGGATGAGGGGGAGCTCCGGGGTCATCGTCTGCAGGAGGACATAGCCTCGGCGCTGGCGTCTGCCGGCACGTCCGGCTACTTGCGACATCATCTGGAACGAGCGTTCGTAGGCACGGAAGTCTGGTTGGTTCAGCATCGTGTCAGCCGAGAGGATGCCTACGACGCTGACGTTCCCGAAGTCAAGTCCCTTGGTGACCATTTGCGTACCTATAAGGATGTCCGTGTTGCCGAGGGCGAAGTCGTGGAGCAGTTGCTCGTAGGCGGTGCGGGTGCTGGTGGTGTCGAGGTCCATGCGTGCGATGCGTGCTTCGGGGAAGATGGTGCAGAGGTCGTCCTCGATGCGCTCAGTTCCGAAGCCGTGCTGGCGGAGCTCCGTGTCTCCGCAGTTGGGGCATTGCCGGGGGATGTCCGTCGTGAAGCCGCAGTAGTGGCAGGTCATGCGTCCGGAGCGGGCGTGCAGGGTCAGAGAGACGTCGCAGTGGGGACAGCGGGGAACCCATCCGCAGACGTGGCACGCGATGTGCGGGGCATAGCCTCTGCGGTTCTGGAACAGGATGATTTGCTCGCGGGCGTCGAGTGCCTGACGCATCTTCTCTAAGAGCTGTGGCGAGAATGCCCCGCGAACCAGACGCTTGCGGCGCAGTTCCTTCATGTCCGCGATTTCCACTTCGGGCAGCTGGACGTTGCCATAGCGCTCGGTCAGCGAGACCAGTCCGTATTTGCCGAGTCGGGCGTTGTAGTAGCTGTCGAGGGAGGGTGTGGCTGTGCCGAGGAGCACGTGCGCCTGGGCTCTCGCGGCCATGAGGATGGCCACGTTGCGGGCATTGTATCGTGGAGCCGGATCCTGTTGCTTGAAGTTGACCTCGTGCTCCTCATCAACGATGACCAGTCCCAGCCGATGGAAGGGGAGGAAGACGGACGAACGGACGCCGACGATGATATCGTAGGGCTGCGTGGAAAGCTGCCGCAGCCATACGTCTGCCCGCCGGGCATCCGTGAACTTGCTGTGGTAGACGCCGAGGTGGTCGCCGAAGACGGCTCGCAGGCGGTCGGTCAGTTGGCTGGTAAGTACGATTTCCGGCAGAAGATACAGCACCTGTTGTCCCTGGGCGATGGCATCGGCGATGAGGTGGATGTATATTTCTGTCTTGCCGCTGGAGGTGACGCCGTGGAGGAGGCAGACGGAGTGCTGCTGCCACTGGGATTTGATGGCGGAGAGGGCGGTAGACTGGGCGGGAGAGAGGGAAGGAAGAGAAAGACCCCCTCCCTGCTCCCCCTCAAGGGGGAGAGTAGTCACCTTACCTCCCTGAAAAACACCACCTTTCGAATGCTTTCTACCCTCCCCCTTGAGGGGGAGCGAGGAGGGGGCTTTCATCTTCCCCGGCAATGCCGCCTTGAACACCTCTCCAATAGAGCAGAGGTAGTAGTCGGCCATCCACTGCCAGAGGCTGAGTTGGTCGGGAAGCACGACGGGGCTGTCATCGATGAGTTCCAGGATGCTTTTCAGTTCCACGCCCGTAGGTTCCTGATCGTGCAGTCGGGCGATGAGTCCTGTCTGCGTCTTCTTGTTGCCGAAAGGTACGATGACACGGAACCCTACCTGAGCTCGGGCGGCGAGGTCTTCAGGTAGGATATACGTGAAAAGTCCCTGTAAGGGAACAGGGAGTATGATGTCGGCAAATCGGGCTGTCACTTAGAAATAGAAGTCGATGTGCACTTGCCAGGAATAGTACTTCATTTCTATGGGGTTGATGTCCATCAGATGGTTGTACGATTCCTTTATCTTGTTGTAGATTTCTGAGCTGTAGTTACCATTCTTGGACATCGGAATGGTGTATGAAAAGCCTAAGTTCATGTGGTCAAACAGCCACAAGCCTCCTCCAAGGTTCAAGCCTAGGGCGGAGTGCTTGAAGTTGGCGGCAAAGGTTTCGGAGTCATTCCATGTGCCCTGTCCTATGTACCACGTCCACTGCGGGCCTATTGCCAGATAGATACCCCATCCGTGGAATCCCATGTCCCATCGGACGTTTACGGGAGTCTGGATGAAACTCATCTTGTCGGTTTCGAAGGTCTGCCGTTTCTCGTCACTAAGGTCGTCGATGATGGAGTAGTACTTCTGGGAATAGATCAGGGCGGCATCGAATCCCAGTCCAAATCCGGGAATGGTGGCTTTTATCTTGGGGCCGAAGAAGAAGCCTTGGCGTTCTCGGGAGTCAATGACTGCTTTATCGAAACTGATCCTATTGAAATTTACACCCATTTCCAAGCCATAGCGAAATTGTGCACGGAGATGAGGCGCAGTGCAACATACGATAAGTAGTAGGATAATGATTCGTTTCATATAATATGGAATTAGGTGAATGGAACGAGGGTGTTATCTGCGTTGCCTTCGGGCAGAGACACGTGGAGCGCTGCTTCCTCCGCTGCTCTTCTCGCGTTTGCTGGCAGCGGCAGCGGCGGCCTGACTGCGTCGGCTGTCAGAGTCTTTCTTCTTGCGTGCGGAACGCTTGGAGATTTTGCTGTCTTCGACAAGCTGCTTGGCAGCAATGCTGTCGAGGGTATCTTTTTTCTCGGGAGTATGCCAGATGTTCTTCTCGAAGTCTTTCAGTTGCTGTTCGATGCGGTCTTGTTCGCTGGTTCGTGTGCTATCGGTGGGCAGCATACGGCCTTGCATGTTGTTGGTCTTGTAGATTTTACCTTCGTAGTGGTTCAGGGTAAAATAGTCATCTGCCGTCATGTTGGTGACGTTGTTCAGGTTTGAGGCCATCAGCGGCAGGCGGGAAAGGTAGGAGGCTACGTCGTCGTAGTTGATCCAGAAGAGTGGGTAAGGGGTAGCCTGCTCGTCGGGATTGTCAAAGTTTGCTCCTTGCATCAGTACGGGGCAGAGAGCCGTGACGCGGGTCTTGTAGGTGGCCGAGCGCTGATCGAAATAGCTGGACTCCTTGATGTAGTAGCGGGTGACTTCTGCCGAAGGGATATCGCTTTCGGGAACAATAATCTTCTCGCCTTCCGTCTCATAGTAGATGGAGTAGCGGTCCAGAAGTTCCTTAACGTCGGCCTTGTCCTTTGCCTCGAAGGATTCGTTGCCATCGAGTTTATATTGATAGACATTGATGCGCCCGGTCAGCCACAGACGGAAGAGATAAGTGAAGAGGTTCTGTTCCTTTCCGTGCGGCTCCACGGGATAATAGAGCGGAGCATTGGCGTCCTTCATCAGGTCCAACTGACGGTAGATGTCGCGACGCCATACGACGTCCTCCGGCATCTCGGCCGAGGTGGGGAACATCAGTGCAGCGCGGTCGGCCTTTCTCTCGGACGTAACCTTCTTGACGGGGGCTGCTGCTGTGCTTTTGTTCGCTGCGACAGGGGTTGCCGTGCGTCGTCTGGCTGGTTGGGCACTGAGGGCTAATGGCAGACAGAGCAATAGGAGAAGACCCACTCCCCTACCCCTCCCGGTGAGCGAGGGGAATGTACACCTTATTATATTACTACTTTTAGGATCCATATTATCTCTTTATTTCTAATTCATAATTACTTCCATGACTGCATCGAGCTTACGCTCTACACCATCGGGGCCGACTGCGCGGATTTCGCTGACATAGAATCGCTTGCCGCGTCCGAGGCTTCGGAACATATTCTTCTGGCGGTCGGTGAACTGAGCCGAGCTGGAGACTTCGGGAACAGCGTTTCCCATGTTGTCGTAGAAGATGGTCTGGAAACCTAACACGCGGAAGGGAATGTTCAGCAGGCCGTCGTCTACGGCTGCACCGATGCCACCGGCACTCATCAGTATTTGTTTCTGCAGCTTGCCGCTCTTGAAGCGGTTTTCGCCGCCTTGTCCGTCGCTGTAGGCAATGAAGGCCGTCGGGTCGGGCAGCTTGCGGACACGGAAGGTGAACTTACCCATTTCCTGCACGCGTCCTTCGGTCTTTGCTGCTACGGTGATGACGGCTTCGCCGCCTGGCGATGCCGGGCGTGCGATGAACTTGCCTTCGCCCGTCGAGGTCAGGTTGCCGCCGCTCATCGAGACTTGCAACTGGTTGGCAGCAACGCCCGGAACACTGACAGACATCGGGTTGTCATAACCGGCATAAAGTACGTTCATCAGGTCGGCAGAGACGGTGGCCGACGGGGCCACGACGGTGTATTTCTGTTCAAAATTACGGCGCACGAGTTCGCCTTGGGCGTTCATCGTCTCGATATAGCCGACGAGGTTGAAGTCGCCTGTCTTGGAACACACGGTTTCGTATATGCCGTGGTCGCTCTTGAACTCCTTGCCGCCAATGTAGATGGTTGGACGGTTGGTCGTATCGACGGCGGCCATGATGATTTGTGCGGTGAACTTACCTCCTTGAACCACTGTTTGCGAGCTGGGTATCACGTAGGCATTCAATTCGTTGACGCGGATATCCTTTACACCGATATTCGATGCCAAGCCGTGCAGCACTTCGCCCTCGGCATAGCGCACGTCGCTTTGCAGCTTTGTCAGCAGGGTCACGGCAGCAGCGGTGGGCATCGACTCAAACATATATTCCTGCCAGTTCTTGCCCAACGTGCGGACATTGGAGGGAATTTCGGTGGAGAGGTTCGAGGCGATGATGCGTCGTTGTGCGGAATCCGTCACCATCTGGATGATACGGTCGCGATAGCTGTTGATTCCGTTGTATAGTTCACGTCCGCGACCGGTGCCGGGTGCAAGCATGACACTGGTGGCAGCTTCGAGATCTTCGCGGTTCTGGATGGAATCCACGCGGCCGTCCTTGCCGTCGCTTTGGCGAACAATCAGGACCTTCAGTTCCTCGGCCAGGTTGAAGAGAGAGTCGGACATCTGCCGCACAATCTGTGCCTTGTCGTACCATTCCTTTACCTTCTTGGGGTTGGCTTGCATCTGCTCTTCAAAGTCATCGTAGATACCTTGGTTCACCTGTGTGGCATTCTTTGTTGTTATCTGAAGACTCTTATCGACCAGTGAGAAACCATTGAGCACGTCGCTCGACACATTCAGCGCGAGCATGGCCATAAGGACGACGTACATCAGATTGATCATCTTCTGGCGAGGAGAAATGGGTCTTTTCTTTACGGGCATTTCATTCACGGCCTGTGGCCGTAGTTTTATGTTTGAAGTTTAGTGTTTAAGGAGGGCTGCGCGAACTTTTATGCCTGCGGTGTCTTGGGCATGTTCACGGTCAAGGCCTCAATCATGCGGGCGTAGACGGCATTGAGTTCCTCAATATGTTGAGCCATCTTACGTGTCTGGTCGTTGATTTGGTCGATTGTGCCCACTTGCTGACTGACACTCTTAAGCTGCATCTCGTAGATGGTGTTGATACCCGTTAGGGTTCGGTTGAGGTTGATCATCTCCTCACTATCCTGAGTCATGCGGCTTGCCTGTTCGCGAACCTTACCAAGAACTTCCGTGAGTTGCGAGAGCTGGTCGACGTATGCTTCGATGGCATCTTCCACTTCGGGAGCGTTGGCAGCTTGGGCGTTTGCCAGCATTCCTTCGGCTCCGGCGGGCAGGTTGCCAGCCACATTGGCTGCTGCCTGTGCAGCTGCTGCGAGGTTTGCTGCATCTTCGGCAGAGAGTCCGGGGCCTCCGCCACCGATGACACCGCCTCCGACGAAACCTCCGCCACCGACGATGGCCGGTCCCTCGCCTTCGCTCGCAGGTACTCCCTCGCCACCGCCTATGACGACCGTGCCGCCTGCCGGTGCTCCGCCGCCACCGATGATGACTGTGCCTCCACCGCCACCACCGCCGACAACGACGGGTTGTGAGCCAGTTGCTGCGTTTTGTGCGGCAGCCTTCATTGCTTCCAGTTCCTCGAGGTCTACGAATTCCTCGTTGAGCTCGGTGTTCTGTGAATTAAACGGACGGTCGAAGCCGGAGATGAAGAAGACGAAGACCTCGGTGCCCATACCGATGAACAACATCAGGTTAGCACCAGGGATGTGGGTCAGCTTGAAAAGTGTACCGAGGATAACGACGGCAGCACCCCAGCTGTAGGCGTAGTTCATGAACGTCTGGCCCGGCACGGAATCCATCCAATGCTGCAAGCGGGCTATAAGGCTGAATTTACTCATTATTTTTTTCCTTTGTTTTTAATACCGCTGGCATCGCGAACCATGGAACGCACACAGCGGAATCCGATATACGAACGGGGTTGGTTCTGGTATTCATAGGAGCGCCAGGCAGAGCGAATCATGCTTTCGGGGTCTTTCCAAGAGCCTCCGCGCACGCTCTTTTTCTTCAGGCGGTAGGGGTCTTCCTTTGCAGCGTTGTAACGTAGCTCTGGATTCATGTCGCTCATGGCCTGCACGCCGGCCTCGGTATAGACCGTGCTCGTCCATTCAGCCACGTTGCCGGCCATGTCGTAGAGCCCGTTGCTGTTGGCTGAGAAGATGCCGCACTTCGAAGTGATGAGCGAGCCATCCTTCGTGTAGTCGCCGCGGTCGGGCTTGAAGTTGGCATAGAAGCAACCCTTGTCGCTCTTCACGTCTTTGGCTTCCCAGGGGAAGGGGGTTCCCTCCTTGCCTCGGGCGGCAAACTCCCATTCGATTTCCGTCGGCAGGCGGAAGGGCTGAATCTCAGCGGCATTCTGTCCTAAGCCTTTGGCCAGGAACTCAGTACGCCAACGGCAGAAAGCCGTCGCCTGTTCCCACGATACGCCCACTACCGGGTAGTCGTCGTAGGCAGGGTTGGAGAAGTAGAGCCGCAAGTAGCGTTCGTTCTCGGCATTCTGGAAGTCGTTCACCCAGCATGTTGTGTCTGGATACACATTCACAATGTAGGTATTCAGGAAGTCCCAAGGACCTGACAGGGGACGTGTGATGGTCTCGCGGACAATCTTTCCTTCGTCGTCGATGTATGCGGTGTCCTTGGAAATGATGATTTCTGCTTCACTCGCTTCGTGGTCGGTGTTCAGGTCGCGCATTTCCAGAGAGGAAACACCGATGCCTTTCTCCTTCTCGTCGGTGATGTTCTTGATTCGATGGCGACGGAGGGCTGCGGCAGCGTAGTCATAAACCTCATAGCGGTAGTTCATCTGGCTGGCGTCCAACATCTTGGTGCCGTCAATGGGGTGTGTGACGTAGACACTCTCCAATGCCCTTTGCTCGTCCTCGTTAGCTTTGCGCCAAGGTATGGGCTTGTTCCAGTCCAGACGGGGCGTGATTGGATTCCCGTCTTTGTCCTCTTCAATCTTGAAGGTCTCGTCGCCTCCGTAGGCGGGGTCGGCCAGACGTTCACGGATGATGCTGTCGCGCACCCACATGATGAACTGCCGATACTTGGCATTGCTGACTTCGGTCTGATCCATCCAGAATCCGTCTACGCTGATTTCGCGCGAGGGGAATCCGGCGCCCCAGAGCGTGTCATTCTCTTCCAAGCCTACGTGCAGCGAGCCTTTCTGCACAGCCACCATGCCAAAGGGAGCAGCTTCACCCATCGATGTACCGCGGATGCCCGTCACCTCGCCCCCGGTGGCCATGGCGTTGCTTCTGGAACCGGCACAGGAAGTGAGGGCTAAGGCCGAAATACAAAGCATGAAAAGAAAAGCCTCACCCCCGACCCCTCTGCAAAGGGCGAGTGGAGTGTGCAGCTTTTGTGACAATTTATTTTTCATCGTTATATTTATATTCCTTAAAAATAATAGTTCATTTTTGGTCTGTTCTTTTACAGCAACCTCACGCTCTGGTGCCTGTTGCGTCCTTTCTTGAAGAGGTCCAGGTCGGTGACATAGCCTAAGCTGATTTCGTGGGTACCTTGCATGGCACCGATTCCCGAAGTGAAAAATTCATAGCAATATCCTAATTGAATACCGTGGAAAGTGCCTCCGACGAACGCAGATGCCGAAATCGTGGGGCTGTATCCCACGCCTACGTACAGCTTTCCTTTTGGTCCGTCGTAGTACATCCGAGCCGTGATGTCGCCTCGCCAGGCGGAAAAATCCGATCTCAGGATTGCGGAAGTCTGCATCTTTAATAACGGGTTTTTGAACCGAATATTGTATCCGCCAGTCAAATAAAATGTTGCGGGTATTTCGAATTCGTTTGCTTTCGTGTCGCCCAGTTCCACCATTGGCGAGAGGGCGTGCATGACAGAGGCTCCGAGGTACCAGCGTTTCGCGTCGTAGCGTAGCCCGGCATCGAGGTCGAATGCCGTGCCGTTGGCCTCGGATGTCGGGAAGGCGGGGTCGCCGGTGTCGATGACGTCCAGCCCCGAGCCGTCGAAGCTCTCGGTCAGTAGGGCTGCGCGCACTCCGGCACTCAGTCGTCCTCCCCAGAGTTTCTGATGGTAAGCGTACTGGGCGTAGAACTTCTTGTGCTCGAAGAGGCCTATCTTGTCGTTGATGAATCCGGTTCCGATGCCGTGGGCGGGCGTAAGAATCCACAGGGGGAGGTCAACCGTGATAATCATTGTGGCGGGGGCGTGGGTGTAGCCCATCATCTGTTTGGCATAGGCTCCCTGCACGTTCAACAGGCCGTCCAGCCCCGAGGCTGCCGGGTTGTAGAACGACTGCAAGTTCCAATAATGGTTGAAAGCAGGGTCGTACTGTGCCCGCACGGAAAGCGTCAGGCATAGTAGCAGAGGCAATACGAAAAGGGACTTTGGATGTCTCACTTAATGTTGTTTACCCTTGAATTCAGGCGCAAAGATAAGTATAAACGTTGGACGAGCCAAACAAAACAGCGATTTCTTCTCAAAAAGAGGGCCTTTCGGCCTGCTTCTTAGGGGAATTGCCTGGGTTTCGAGCCTCGTAGGCAGCCGCAGGACAGGGTTATCGCGCGATGGTCGGTGGTTGTTCGCGTCCGAAAAGCCATTTCTTAAGCAATGGACTGATACGCAGCACCTGACTGGCCAGCAAGGCAAAGGCTGTGACCAGTGCGGCTACGGCGAGTGCTGCCGTACCTTCGAGGGCGAAGTTCTGCGGATGGCTCCTGAACCACGCTCCCACCTCGGGCATGTGTGGGAGGAAGAAATAGTGGAGCAGATAGACGTCCAGCGTTCGCACGCCCACATACTGCAAGGCTTTTCCCACTTTCTTGTCCGAGGCGAACCAGTCGGCATAATAGCGAAAGAACGCCACGCAGATAACCAGCAGCGAATAGATGGCCAGCGTACGTGGCAGGTTGGCCCATTGCAGGCGAAGCGTGTGCCAGTGTAGGTAGTCCACGGCGCCGATGAAGGCGACGACGATGGCCAGCAGGAACGGTCCTCGGGCGTCCAGCAGGCGGCAAAAGCCGTCCCAATGGCGACGACAAAGATTGCCGAAGAGGAAGCAATGGAAGTAGCGCACGAATTCCGTCAGGCTGCTGGCCTGCCAAACGATGTCCTTCTGCCAGCGGAACCACGACGGCATGTATAGGGTGGCATAGCCGAAAAAGGCCACTGCCCAGACGCCCACCAGCACCCAGTCCGTGTTCAGCCGCTTCAGGGCGGGAATGCGCCGCAGCCGTTCCGTGATGAAATTCACGGCATAGTACGCCAGCAGCATTTCCAGCAGTACCATCGTGAACCAGTAGCCTCCCTTCGTCGGCGAGAGCCACGCCGTCTCCATGGCGTCCCAGAAGGGTTTGCGGAAGAGGGCGATGTAAGCTGTCATGAGCACCAGCGTGGGCACCATCTGCACCCTCAGCTTCTTCCTGACGAGCTGCCACGTGTCTGTCAGGTTCCAGGAGAAGGTGGCCTTGTAGGCCAGGAAGCCGCTGATGTAGAAGAACAGCGGCATACGGAACAGCAGGCACAACGACATGAACATCGAGTATTTCGAGTTGGCGTTGAAGGACACCAGATAGACATGGTTGGCCACCACCAGCAGCATGGTGAATCCCCGGAGGGCATCCAGCCAGGGAAGACGTTGTTTATTCATCATAGAATTCCAGTTTCGTTACGTGGCCTCCCGTTACGTGGTCCAGGTCGGGCAGTTGCATATAGTCGCCGAACTGCGTTTGCAGCATGTGGTGGCTGTCGCCGGGCACCGAGAGCTGCAAGCCCTCGAACTCATGGGTGGTCAGGGGGAAGATGTCTTTTTCGTCGTAGACGATGTGGAAGGGGATACCGTAGTCGTAGGTCAGCGTGCGACCTCCTGTGGTGCGGCTGATAAAGCGCAATAGCGGGAATGTGACATGGCGGTTCACCCACGTGATGAAGCGTATCTTCCGCATCGCCCATCCGAGGTTCTTGGCCGTTCGGAAAATCTTGAATGTATGGCCTTGCAGGGGTTCGGCTACGAGGTGTGTCCACAGATGCATCCGCTCAAAGGGGAAGATGTCGATGAAGACTCCGCGCTCGCGGAAGACGCGATCATAGGGGCTTTCTTCTTCCAGTAGCGAGCGACGGTCGCGCAGTTTGGCAAAGAAGTAGAAGTAGTTCGGGTCGGTGTCGTTGTTCTGCACGGCGATGTGCGGCGGCAGCTCCTTCGGCAGCACTTCCATCAGCCGCAAATAGTCCTGACGCAGCAGCCCCACGTCGAGGTCGTCGTCCCAGGGGATGAAGCCGTTGTGGCGGATGGCTCCCAGCAGGGTTCCTCCGTAGAGGAAATAGGGGATGTCGTATTTGCGGCAGATGCGATCCAGCTCGGCCACCATCTCCAGCATCCGTAGTTGCTGACGGCGCAGGGGCGAACCGTCGGGGTTGAAGCGTGCACGCAACTCTTCGGCATTGAATGTTGCTCCTGTTTGCATGGTTTTTGGGGGATGAAACAGCGAATAGTGATGCAAAAGTAGCCTAAAAAGCGGCAAAATGCAAGCATTTTCCTTAAAATATTCTCCTCTTGGGGCTAATTCTTGAAAGAAATGCCTACCTTTGCACTTAGCAAAAACCTAACAGACAATGAAAATAGGATATACCACAGGCGTTTATGACCTCTTCCACATCGGTCACCTGAACCTGCTGAAGAATGCCAAGGGCATGTGCGACAAACTGATTGTGGGCGTCACCGTCGACGAACTGGTGGCCTACAAGGGCAAGAAGGCCATGATTCCCTTCGAGGACCGCATCGAAATCGTGCGCAGCATCAAGTACGTGGACGCTGCCGTGCCGCAGTACGACATGGACAAGCTGACAGCGTGCAAGAAGCTCGGTGCCGAGTTCCTTTTCGTGGGCGACGACTGGTATGCCACCCCCAAGTGGCAGGACTACGAGAAGCAGTTCGCCGCCGAAGGCATCAAGATCATCTACTTCCCCTACACCAAAGGCATCTCTTCGACAAAGATTAACGAGGCGCTGAACGCTGTAAGGAAACATGACTTAACGGACGTAAAATAAATAATCAAAATTGACATGACAGACAGAGAATTTTGCTTGAGTTCCTACATTGCCTTCCGCTACATCTGGCGCGATGACAAGGAGTTTGCTGAAGGCTTCCAGCACACGAACATCCATCCGCTGCCCGACAGCGAGCGCATTCCCGTGAAGACATCGGAGGACATCGACGCCCAGATTCAGCGGCAGTTCGACGCCCTCTACCAGAAATACGATAGCATCGGCATCCTGCTCTCAGGAGGCATGGACAGTGCCTGCCTCTCCGCCTACCTCCGCCCCGGCAGCCACGCCTATACCTTCACCTCTAACTCTGGGGAGTTTGACCGCGACCTGGAACGTGCCAAGGCCTACTGCCGCAAATGGAAGTTGCAGCACCACCTCATTGAAATTACCATGGAGGACTATGAGCGCTATACACCCATCGTCATGCGCCACAAGTTTGCTCCCGTCCATTCCATTGAGCCACAAATCTATAAAGCTGCCCTCGCCGCCAAGTCCGACGGCGTGCAGCTTATGATTGTCGGTGAGAGTGCAGATCTCATCTTCGGCGGAATGGACAAGCTCATCGCTCCCCAGTGGACCTTCGACGCTTTTGTTCGTCGCTACACCTTCCTCGACCCGGAACTGGTCCTGACACATCCCATCAGCCAACTTGCCCGTTTTGAGCCCTATCGTCAGGGAACCGACGGCATCGATGTCGCCCGTTTCATGGATGATGTCTTCGCCATTGAGAGTTCCAGTTCCTACCTCAATGCTTTCGGGGCTGCATGGTTGCCGTACTACGACCCCTATGCCCGTCTCATCATGGCCGACCCGTTGGACATGGAGCGTGTGCGTGGTGGCGAACCCAAGTACCTCGTCCGCGGACTCTACGCCCTGAAATACCCTGAGCTGGAAATCCCCTTCAAGATTCCTATGCCGCGTCCCGTCGATGCCGTGTTCAAGGATTGGACGGGGCCTGTTCGTCCAGAGTTCCGCCGCGACATTCCCCTTGACCAGCTTACGGGCAACCAGAAGTGGCAGCTCTGGTGTGCCGAACAGTTCCTCAACAGCCTCGCGTAGCTCTCATCAATCTGCATCATTACTAATCTCATCTTTCGTAAGCTACGTTAAGCCGATGCCGTAGGCATCAGATAATGGTAGCCAGCCATTTCAATGGCTGGTAACTCGAAAGATAGAGCATTGTTTTATGTTCAGTCAAGGCTATCTGCAAGAACCCTTAAGGGTTAGACCGTGAACCCTTAAGGGTTTGAGCCTTAACCCTTAAGAGTTCAGACGTGTCTCATTAGTGAGACAGAACTATACCTTATCATTCTTTTCCGTTCCTGCAAGCGTCCTGCCCCTCATAGCAAAGAAGTAATCGCAGAAAAAGTTTGTGGTTCTGCGTCAAATTGGGTGGTGAAAGGGCGTAAACAGCGGAAAAATGAGGGTAAACAGGAAAAAAGGGGGTAATTCACCTGCTTACAATCCTATTATTTAGGTGTGAACGGAAGAAAAAGAGACGATAGTGAAAGCAATGTCGGCGGATTGGTATTATCTTTGCACCCAAAAGCAACTAAATCTCACACGAACATGAAACGAATCTCCCTGTTAACCGCCTTCTTCTGCTGTGCTTTCTGGCTGACAGCGCAGGAGAAACTGCCGTATCAGAACCCCGGACTGAGTGCCAAGGAGCGTGCTGCCGATTTGTGCCAGCGACTGACGCTGGAGGAGAAGGCGAAGCTGATGCTCGACGAGTCGCCCGCCATCCCCCGGTTGGGCATCAAAAAGTTCTTCTGGTGGAGCGAGGCGCTGCACGGCGCCGCCAACCAGGGAAACGTGACGGTGTTCCCCGAACCCGTGGCCATGGCTGCCTCGTTCAACCCTGATTTGCTCTATAAGGTCTTCGACGTTGCCAGCACGGAGTTCCGTGCCCAGTACCACCAGCGCATGAAAAACGGCGGTGAGGACGAGAAGTTCCACAGCCTTAGCGTCTGGACGCCGAACGTGAACATCTTCCGCGACCCGCGATGGGGACGCGGACAGGAGACTTACGGCGAGGATCCGTACCTGACGAGCGTCATGGGAACGGCTGTTGTGCGTGGCCTGCAAGGCCCCGAGACGGCCAAGTACAGGAAGCTCTGGGCCTGCGCCAAGCACTATGCTGTCCACAGCGGCCCGGAATATACGCGCCACTCGGCGAACCTCACCAATGTCTCGCCGCGTGACTTCTGGGAGACCTACATGCCGGCCTTCAAGACCTTGGTGCAGGATGCCAAGGTGCGCGAGGTGATGTGTGCCTACCAGCGTTTGGACGACGACCCCTGCTGCGGCAGTAGCCGTCTGCTCCAGCAGATCCTGCGTGACGAATGGGGCTTCGAGTACCTGGTTGTTAGTGACTGCGGTGCCGTTAGCGATTTCTACGAGACCCACAAGAGTTCCAGCGATGCCACCCACGCTTCGGCCAAGGCCACACTGGCCGGAACCGACGTAGAGTGCGGCTACAACTACGCCTACCGCAGCATCCCCGAGGCCGTGCAGCGCGGATTCATCAGCGAGGCAGAGGTGGACAAGCATGTGCTTCGCCTGTTGGAAGGCCGCTTCGACCTCGGCGAGATGGATGACCCGTCGTTGGTGGAATGGGCAAAGATTCCATACTCCGCCATGTCCACGAAGGAGAGTGCCCAGAAGGCGCTCGACATGGCTCGTCAGACCATCGTCCTGCTGAAGAACGATGGCGGAGTCCTGCCGCTGAAAGTTGGGCAAGAGAAGATTGCCGTCATCGGTCCCAACGCCGATAACACCCCGATGATGTGGGGCAACTACAACGGCACGCCGAACCACACCGTCACGATTCTCGACGGCGTGTGCGGAAAATTGAAGATTAAAAAGGAAAAATTACAAATAGGTAACTCGAAGCTCTTTTATGTGCCGGGCTGCGACCTCACCTACGACCAGATTATGGACTGCCGCCTTGCCAGCGAGTGCCAAGCTGGCGGCAAGCGTGGCCTGAAAGGTACTTTCTGGAACAATACCAAGCGCGAGGGAACGCCCGTGACGACGCAGCAATACACGACACCGCTGGCCGTGACAACCGCTGGAATGCACAACTTCGCCCCCGGCGTGGCACTTGAGGACTTTTCTGCCACCTATGAGACGACCTTCACGCCGAAGGAAGCTGGAGAGTATGTCGTGAACGTCGAGGGCTGCGGCCACTTTGAGGTTTACGTCAATGGCGAGCGAAAGCAACGCGTACATTCGTGGCGTACGACGCCCACCCGCACGGCGATTCAGGCCGAAGCCAATACACCTTATAATATAGAGGTACGCTACGAGACGGTGAAGACGTGGGGAGCGAACATGAAAATTGATGTAGCCAAGGAGCGTCCCATCGACTACGACGCCATCGTTGCCCAACTGAAAGGCACGCAGACGGTGATTTTCGTGGGCGGAATCTCTCCCGCCTTGGAAGGTGAGGAGATGCCCGTACACATTGACGGTTTCCGTGGCGGCGACCGCACGAACATCGAGTTGCCGAAGGTGCAGCGCGACTTCCTGAAGGCGCTGAAGGCGGCTGGCAAGACGGTGGTCTTCGTCAACTGCTCTGGTTCGGCCATCGCGTTGACACCCGAGATGGAGACCTGCGACGCCATCGTGCAGGCGTGGTACGCTGGTCAGGAGGGCGGCACGGCTGTAGCCGACGTGCTCTTCGGCGACGTGAACCCCAGCGGCAAGCTGCCCGTGACTTTCTATCGCTCGACGGAGCAATTGCCCGACTATGAAGACTACTCGATGAAGGGTCGCACCTACCGCTACTTCGACGACCCGCTCTTTGCCTTCGGCTATGGACTCAGCTACACGACGTTCGAGGTGGGCGAGGGCAAGCTGCAAGCGATAGCCGGACAGGCCGGCAGCTTCCGGCTCACCGTACCCGTGAAGAATACAGGCCGCCGCGCAGGAACGGAAGTCCTGCAAGTGTATGTCCGTGACCTTGCCGATGCCGAAGGACCGTTGAAGTCGCTGCGTGCCTTCCAGCGCGTGGAGGTGCAGACCGGACAGACCACCATGGTGGAGTTGACGCTGACACCCAAGACCTTTGAGCTGTGGGATGCAGCCACCAACTCCATGCACACCCACGCCGGAACGTATGAAATCCTCTACGGCACCAGCTCGCGTAAGCAGGATTTGAAGCGGCTGGAAGTGAAGCTGTGATGAGAGAAAAGATAAACTAAATGTATATAAATCCAAACACAGATGAAAAAGTTATTTCTTGCGGCGCTCGTGATGACCGTTAGCGCCAGCTCCTGGGCACAAGGCCTGAAGGATGCTTACAAAGATTATTTCACCATCGGCGTGGCTGTGAACCAGCGCAACGTCACGAACCCCGATCAGCAGGCGTTGATCATCCGCAACTTCAACAGTATCACCGCGGAGAACGACATGAAGCCACAGCCAACGGAACCCCGACAGGGACACTTCAACTTCACGAATGCCGACCGCGTAGCCAACTTCTGCCGCGAGAATGGTATCCGCCTTCGTGGCCACTGCCTCATGTGGCACACACAGATAGGCGAATGGATCTACAAGGACGAGAAGGGTAATCTGCTTCCTAAGGAAGAGATGTTCCGCCGTATGCGTGACCATATCCACACCATCGTAGGCCGCTACAAGGATATTGTCTATTGCTGGGACGTGGTGAACGAGGCCATCAGCGACGACCGCAACGCCACCGACCCCTACCGCCAGTCGCCCATGTACCAGATTGCCGGCGACGAGTTCATCGCCAAGGCCTTCCAGTATGCCCGCGAAGCCGACCCCAATGCACAGCTCTTCTACAACGACTACAGCTGCGTGGATGCCCACAAGCGCGAGCGTATCTATAACATGGTGAAGAAGATGAAGGATGCCGGAGTGCCCATCGACGGTATCGGTATGCAGGGCCACTACAACATCTACTTCCCCACCGAGGGTCAGCTCGATTCGACCATCGCACGCTTCAAGGAAATCGTCAACCACATCCACATCACCGAGTTGGACATCCGCGCCAATGAGGAAATGGGTGGTGGGTTACAGTTCAGCCAGGAGGGTCTGGCCGTAAGCGACTCGCTGAAGCAGCACCTCGCCGACCAGTATGCCCGCGTCTTCCGCGTTTTTCGCAAGCACAAGGATGTCATTGACAACGTGACGTTCTGGAACCTTTCTGACCGCGACTCCTGGCTTGGTGCCCGCAACTATCCTCTCCCCTTCGATACGGAGTATCAGCCCAAGAAGGCTTACGACTACATCCTGAACATGCGTAATCCCGAATGGCAGTTGCCCGAGAAGCCTGCCCGCAAGCCCCGTCCCGAAGGTCAGCAGGGACAGCAGGGTCAGCGCCGCCGTGGACCGCGTGGCCAGCAGCAACAGCGTCCGCCCTTCAACGCCGCCCTCGCTTTCCCTGAGAAGGCCGATGTGAAGGAGGACTTCAAGCCCTCTGAAATGAACCAGCCCGGTCGCGACTATCCGCAGGTCAACTCCCAAGGCATCGTCCGCTTCCGCTTCGAAGCTCCAGATGCTCAGTCCGTTGTCGTGAGCCTCGGACTCGGTGGCAGCGGCGGAACACAGCTCCATCAGACCTACGACGGCTCATGGGTGGGACAGACCGAAGGTGCCATGGACGAAGGTTTCCACTATTACCACCTGACCGTTGATGGTGGTGTCGTCAACGACCCCGGAGCCAACAACTACTACGGCAGCACCCGCTGGGAGAGCGGAATCGAGATTCCTGCCCACGACCGCGACTTCTATGCCACGAAGAACGTGCCCCACGGCAACGTGCAGCAAATCCTTTTCTGGAGCGAGAGCACGCAGCAGGTACGTCGCGCCTTCGTCTACACGCCGCCTACCTACGGCAACGACAAGAAGAAGTACCCCGTTCTCTATCTGCAACACGGATGGGGCGAAGACGAAACTGCCTGGAGCCGTCAGGGCCACGCCAACCTTATCTTGGACAACCTCATCGCTGCTGGTAAGTGCCAGCCGTTCATCATCGTGATGACCTACGGCATGACGAACGACGTCCGCTTCGGCGGCCTCGGCGAGTTCACGGCCAAGGACTTCGAGAAAGTGCTCGTGGACGAACTGGTTCCTTACGTAGACAGCCACTTCCGCACCCTTGCCAAGAAGGAATCGCGTGCTATGGCAGGCCTCAGCATGGGCGGCTTCGAGACGAAGCTCATCACCCTGCGTCGCCCTGAAATCTTTGGCTACTACGGTCTCCTCAGTGGTGGTACCTACGCTCCCGAAGATATCAAGGATCCGAAGCAGGTCCGTCTCATCTTCCAGAGCTGCGGCAGCAAGGAGAACCCCGATGGCATCAACAAATCCACCGAGGCTCTGAAGGCCTCTGGTCACAACGCCGTTGGCTATGTGTCAGAAGGCACAGCCCACGAGTTTCTGACTTGGCGTCGCAGCCTCTACCAGATGGCTCAATTGCTGTTCAAGTAATTATGTAGGTAAAAATACTCTACAATATGCACCACAGATTTCTCAGATTAAACAGATTTCTTCCAGCTCCTAATCTGTGTAATTGTAATCGTAATTTCTTGAAGTGTCAAGCTTCGCAAAGCGCCGAGCGCACAGATTTATGAGGTTGCTGGCAAAGTAATCCGTGTAATCTGAAAAATCTGTGGTTCATGTTATTTTTTGCGGATGAGCGTAAGCCCGTCGCGCAGGGGAAGGATAACCTTTTCCACGGCAGGGTCGGCAGCGACGAGGTTATTGAAAGCCATGATGCCGGCCGTCTGTGCATCCTTACCATTCAGCCTCTCCTCTCCCCCATTGCCTTTTACATAATCCACCACGTGTCCGTCCCAAAGGGTGTTGTCAGCCAAGATGAAGCCGCCCGGACGCACGCGAGGCAGCACGGCACGGTAGTAATCGACGTAATGCCGCTTGTCAGCGTCGATGAAAACGAGGTCGAAGGATTGGTGATTGATGGGTGATGATTGATGAGTGTCGTCGGTATTCATCAATAAAGAAATGGTGTCTCCGATATAGAATCGAATCTTGTCTGCCCACGGCGAGTTCTCCAGCCACGGACGGGTGAAGTCCTCTTGTTCGTCATTGACTTCTATGGTGTGGAGCATGGCGCCGGGCTCCAAGGCGCTGGCCATACATAAGGCACTATAACCCGTGAAAGTTCCTATTTCCAGCACCTGTTGCGGACGAATCATGTGAACCAGCATCCGTAGCAGACGCCCTTGCAGATGGCCGCTGGCCATGCGGGGATAGTTCAGGTGCAGATGGGTGGCTCGCCAGAGCCGGTGCAAGTAGTCTGGCTCGGGGTCGATGTGTTCGAGTATGTAGTCGTCGATGTTCATGCCAGCAACGCTTCTACAGCCAAGCGATAGCTGTCAAGCCCGAACCCGCAAATGACACCTCGGCAAGCTGCGCTGATGAGGCTCTTATGGCGAAATTCCTCGCGCTGGTGGACGTTGGAAATATGGACTTCCACGGCAGGAGCAGGCACGGCACGCAGGGCATCGTGCAGGGCTACGCTCGTATGGGTGTAAGCTCCGGCATTCAGCACGATGCCATCCGCCTCGAAGCCACACGCGTGGATGCAGTCGATGAGGTCGCCCTCGTGGTTACTCTGGAAATAGTCGAGCTGTACGTCGGGGTATTGTGTACGCAGTTCGGCAAGGTAGTCGTCGAAGGAGCGGGAACCATAGACACCCGGCTCGCGACGTCCGAGTAGGTTCAGGTTGGGGCCGTTGATGATTTGAATCTTCTTCATAGGTTTCTTTTTACTACATACTCCAAATAAAGCGCGAGTGCCTCGGCTACTTCGCGGTCATGTACATAATGCAGGAGGGTCAGGGCTTCGTCGCGTAGGCGTAGCATCTCGGCTTCAGCATATTGGATGCCGCCACGTTGAATGGTAAAGTCCACCAGTTCCTGAATCTCCAGGCGCGAAGCCTCGTGTGCCCGCACTTTCAGCGCGAGGCGGCGGTAGTAGTCGTCGCTGCCGTCGAGGGCGTAGAGCACAGGCAGCGTCAGCTTGCCTTCCTGTAGATCGTTGCCTTTGGGCTTGCCCACATTCAGGCTCTCGTCGAAGTCAAAGATGTCGTCGCGCATCTGGAAACAGAGGCCCACCAGATGTCCGAAGCGTTCGAGGCTTTCTACGGTCGCATCCGTTCCTCCTCCTAAATGGGCACCGAGGCGGGCACAGGTGCTGAAAAGGGCGGCCGTCTTCTTCGAGATGACCTCGTAATAAGCCTCCTGGCTGAAGGTACTGCGTTGGGTATTGGAGAGTTGGAGCAGTTCGCCGTCGGCCAGCGTCTGCCCCAGCCAAGCCATACGTTCCACGGCTTCGAGGCTGTGGGTCAGCGCTACCTCTGAAAGGGCTTTTGACGTGATGAAGTCGCCGACGAGCACGGCAGCCTTGTTGTCGAACAGCGCATTGACACTACGCTGACCTCGCCGCATGTCGCTCTCATCGACCACGTCGTCGTGCACGAGGCTCGCCGTGTGCAGCATTTCCAGCCCTGCGGCCGCATGAAGGACTTCGTCGGTGATGTTGCCTGCCTCGCGGGCACACAACAGCACCAACGTGGGTCGCATCATCTTCCCGAGCTTCCTCGTCAAATGGTCGAGGGCAGCAGACAGCAAGACATTGTCCGACTGCAACGAAGAACGGAATAGCACCTGATAGCGTTCCAGTTCCGAATGTATGGGTTTGCGAATTGCCTCTAACATAATTTCGCGGCAAAGGTATAAAAAAATGAAGGGAAATAGGCGGGTATTCCTCAAAAGTTTGTATATTTGCGCCATAAAAACAATGAAAGAGTACTTATCATGCCGGAAATTACCTTTTGGGGGAAGATGCAAAAGGTTGAAAAGCGGAGAGCGGCGTGAGAATGTCATTTAATATGGATTCCATAACTTTGTACCAGCAATGAGTACCGTAATTTATCCTTCGCCCATCTTTGGGCCTGTTCATAGCCGTCGCCTTGGAGTCTCGTTGGGAATCAACCTGCTTCCAGCCGATGGCAAGATTTGTTCGTTCGACTGCATCTATTGCGAATGCGGTCTCAACGCCTGGCACCGTCCGAACCTGAAGATGCCAAGCCGCGAGGAGGTTGCTGCGGCTCTTGAGGCACGGCTACAGTTGATGCAGCAGGAAGGGCCTCCGCCAGATGTGCTTACTTTTGCAGGAAACGGCGAACCGACGCTGCATCCCCACTTCCCGGAGATTATCGAGGACACCATCCGCCTGCGCGACAAATACTTCCCCAAGGCACGCATCAGCGTCCTCAGCAATGCCACACAGATTCTGCGTCCTGCCGTACACGCCGCCCTTCTTCGCGTTGATAACAACATATTGAAGTTAGACACGATTGATTCTGACTTCATCCATGCGGTAGACCGCCCCAATGCAAACTATGACGTCCATGCGATTGTCGAAGGCCTTAAGGCTTTCGACGGACGTGTCATCATTCAAACGATGTTCCTCACGGGTACGGACGAACAAGGCCGCGACGTCGCCAACACGTCCGATTGTTTCGTTCAGCCGTGGCTCGAAGCTGTGGAGGCAATCCGTCCGCAGCGGGTGATGATCTACACCATCGACCGCGAGACGCCCGTCCGCTCCCTGGCCAAGGCAACTCCCGAAGTGCTCGACGCCATTGCAGCTCGAGTCCGTGCCCTCGGTCTGGAATGCTCCGTGGCCTACTGAGGAGGCATTATTGCTACATCCTATTTTTTGAGAGGTTCTGCAACTAATTTGACACAGAAAAAGTTTTAGTCGAAAAAGGGCGTTTACCATCACCTTTCCGCCTACGAGTCCGATAGTCAATCGATTACGGGTGACGGTAAGGTGACGGTAAAGCTGTTTTTGGAGAAAAGAAAACCCGATGTAGCTGATAATGAGGATGAAAGATTTTATTTACCATCACCTTTTTGGTATGAAGGCCAAAACGTTTGCAAGAATGGAAAGAAATACATGGAACGGGTATGGAAACAAATGGGCACGAATAAGCACAAATTTAGACCACAAATAGGAACGTATAAAAAAGAATGCGCAAGAATACGCAAGAATTTAATTCAAAGAATACGTAAGAAATAGAGATTCTGATTTCTGTAAGACTTAGGTTCCCTTGTTTGTCTCACTAATGGGACACGCGTGAACCCTTAAGGGTTCAGGCTCTAACCCTTAAGGGTTCCCGCTTTAACCCTTAAGGGTTCGGACGTAAAACCATCACCTTACCGTCACCTACCGTCACCTTACCGTCACCCGATACTAAAATGAAAATCTGTCTGTTACGAGGAAAAGGTGACGGGTGATGGTAATTTTGACAACAAACTTTTTCTACGTCATTTGTCTTTCCAGAAAGCGCGGGTGAAGAGCACAACGACACTGAGGATTTCGAGACGGCCCATGAGCATGAGGAGGGAGAGGAGCCATTTGACCAAGGCGGGGAGGATGCTCCAGGACATCGTGGGACCGATTTCAAGTCCGAGTGTGGGGCCTACGTTGCTGGCACAACTGAGGCTGATGGTGAGGGAGTTGGTGCTGTCCACGCCGCTGAGTATCATGATAAAATAGGTGAACAGGCACAGGGCAAAGTACATGACGAGGAAGGCGAACAGCGAGAGCTGGTTCTGGTACTTGACGGAGGAACCATTGACCCGCACAGGGAGAACGGCGTTGGGGTGGACGAGACGCTTGAACTCGTTGCGGATGACTTCCCAAAGCATGACGCCTCGCACGCACTTGAAGCCGCCGCTGGTGGAACCGGCACAGCCTCCGAGGAACATACAGACAGAGAGGATGACCCAGGTGATGTGGGGCCATTGTCCGGCATCATCGTTGAAGACGCCCGTCGTGGTCATAAACGAGACTACCTGAAAGAGGCTGCTGCGCAGGGCGGCCCAGAAGTCGTAGTTACAGTCTACCATGAGAATGCCTCCGATGGCCAGCGTGGCGACCACGATGGTGGAAAGGTAGAGCCGGAACTCGGAATTGCGGAAGAACTCCTGGAACTTGTGCTTGAAGAGTGTCAGGTAGAGCAGCGTGAAACTGGTGCCGCAGAGGAACATGAAGAGGATGGCGGTGTAGTCGATGGCCACGCTGTGGAAGAAGCCTGTGCTGGCATTGTGGGTGGCAAAGCCTCCAGTGGCCGTGACGGTCATTGCGTAGTTGACGCAGTCGAAGGCGCTCATTCCCTCGAAGTAGAAGCAGAGGGCGCAGACGATAGTCAGCGTGGAGTAGATGCCCCAGATCCAGCGGCCTGTGGTGCTCAGGCGGGGGTGCATCTTGGTACGCATCGGCCCTGTAGCCTCGGCGGAGAAAACTTTGAGGGAACCGCCGACGAGGGAGGGCAAGGTGGCGATGGTGAAGAAGACAATGCCCAAACCTCCTATCCACTGCGTCAGGCTGCGCCAGAAGAGGAGGGCGTGGGGCAGCCGCTCGACGTCGTCGATGAGGCTGGCCCCGGTGGTAGTGAAACCGGAAATCGTCTCGAAGTAGGCATCGGTGGGACTCGCGACGTAGCCGCTGGCAACGAAGGGGATGGCTCCGAAGACGCTGAAGACCGTCCAGACGAGGGTCACGACGAGAAAGGCGTCGCGGCGCGACATGGTGTTGCCTGCGTGGCGGCCAATGTATAGCATCGTGATGGCACCGACCACCGTAGCTGCCACGGCGAGACCGAAGGCACGGGCATCGTCTTCGCCGTAGAGCACCGACAGAAGCATACAAAGAGCCATCATCCCCGCTTCGATGAAGAGGAGCTGACCGAGAATCTTCCAGATGATCTTCCAGTTAATCATTCTTATAAGCGGAGGCTGGAGCCGCCGAGGAATTCCCGGAGTAGTGATGTGGGCGGAATCTGCTTGTCGGTGATGGGCTCGAAGAGGCCGATGAACTGTCGCAGTTTCAGTGCTTTTTCATACTCTGGTGCAGAAGGCGGCACTTGTTCCAGGATGGGAAGCACGTGGAGGCGCAGGACAGAGAGCTCGTAGTAGAGTGCCGTGTTGATCATCATGTCGCAGTTGTCCTCGAAGGGGAAAATCCACTTCTCCTCGCCCGCACGCACACTGGGCCAGCGGTGGATGGTCTCCTCGGCCGAGTAGTTGCGGAAGTTCTTGTCGCGTAGCATACGACGTAGCAGGCGGGCGTCGGAAGTCGAGATGTTCGTCTGCTCGTCCAACTGAATGGTCGTCAGGGCGGTGACGTAGACCTGGAATTTCTCGCCCGAAGAAATCTGCGGTGTCAGGCCGGGGTTCAGGGCGTGAATGCCCTCGATGATGAGGATGTTGTTTCGTTCCATTTGCAACTCGCGTCCGCTGGGCACACGCTCACCGAGCACGAAGTCGTAGCGGGGCAGAGCCACTTTCTCGCCTGCCAGCAACTGATTTAGTTGCTTGTTGAAGTAGGGCACGTCAAGAGCTCCGAGGCATTCGTAGTCATACTCTCCCTTCTCGTCCAGAGGGGTGTTGACACGATTGACGAAGTAGTCGTCCATGGAGATGGTCAGCGGACGCATACCGCAGGCTGCCAGTTGGATGGCCAGTCGCTTGCTGCTGGTTGTCTTACCACTGCTGCTGGGACCTGCCAGCAGCACGAGGCGTTTGCCGAGGTTGCAAATCTCGTCGGCCACCCGCGCAATCTTACGTTCCTGAAGGGCTTCACACACGTTGATGATTTCGGTGGCATATCCGGCACGGACGGCGGAGTTCAGATCGTTGACAGTCTTCATGCCGACGATTTCCTGCCAATGTTTCTGCTCTGCAATGAGTGCCTCAAGTTTAGGGCTTTTCATAGATGTATAAGGCTATTTCAACCTTCGTTTTTTAATGGTTATTTTTCAACTTTTAATTTCTCAAAGAGTTCTTCCATGCCAGCCGACGCTCCTTTCTTGATATGCGTATAGTGGCGACCTGACGTCCATTTCACGTCGGCGGGATCTATCAGATAGATGGGTGCTTCGGGCGCGAGGAACTGCACTAATCCTGCGGCGGGATAAACGTTCATGCTCGTGCCGATGACGATGCAGATATCCGCCTGCATGACTGCCTCGGCTGCATCCTCAATCTTCGGAACCGCCTCGCCGAACCAGACGATGAAGGGTCTGAGCTGGCTACCGTCGGCCGCTTTGTCGCCTAAATGGATGTCCAGATGGTCTGGTGCTAAGGTCACAATCTGCCTGGAGTCGTTGGGCGAATAGGTGGAGGTCGCCTTCATAAGTTCACCATGTAGGTGGATAATCTTTGAGGAACCAGCCCTCTCGTGGAGGTCATCGACATTCTGCGTGACGACCGTCACGTCGAAGAATTGCTCCAGTGCGGCCACCAGCTCGTGTCCCCGATTGGGCTGTACGGTCGGCAACTGGCGACGACGTTCGTTGTAGAAGTTGATGACGAGTTCCGGATTACGTATATAACCTTCGATGGTGGCCACGTCTTCCACGCGATGTTGCTCCCAAAGACCTCCCGAATCACGGAAGGTGCTGATGCCGCTTTCGGCCGACATTCCGGCTCCTGTTAGCACAACAATTTTCTTCATAAAAGGGTGTGTTATGGTGAAAATCTGAGCAAAAGTAGGCAAAAAACATGGAAGGTGACGCATCAATCCGCTAAAAAAGATAAAAAAACACCTACTTTCGGCAAAAGTAAAAAGAAAAGCAGTACCTTTGCGCGCGATTTTGAATAATGGAAAAGCAAAAATGACATGAATAAGATTAGTTACGCCTTGGGTTTGGGCATTGGCCAGCAACTCAAGAATATGGGAATTGAGGATTTTAGTGTGGAAGACTTTACCAAGAGCATCTGTGACGTATTGACGGACGCCGAACCCGCTATTTCCCATCGCGAGGCTCAGGCCTTGCTCAACGAGTATTTCGACAAACAGGCACGCAAGCAGGCTCAAGATGCTATTGCCGAGGGTGCTGCCTTCCTCAAGGAAAATGGCGCAAAGGAAGGAGTCGTCACGACGAAGAGCGGACTTCAGTACCAAGTACTCACCGAGGGTACGGGTCGCAGCCCGAAGGCTACCGACAAAGTTCGCTGCCACTACGAGGGATGGCTCATCAATGGTGAGGTCTTCGACAGCAGCTACAAGCGTGGCGAACCCGCCGACTTCCCCCTCAACGGAGTTATTCCCGGTTGGACAGAGGGCGTGCAGTTGATGAAAGAAGGTGCCAAGTACCGTTTCTTCATTCCCTACCTCCTGGGCTATGGCGAACGTGGTGCAGGCAGCAATATCCCCCCCTACTCCACCCTCATCTTCGATGTAGAACTCATCAAGGTCCTGTAAGCCTACGGAACCTTGTCAGACAAATAATTTAAAAACCCTAAATAATAAATCAAAAAGCAAAATGAAAAAGATTTCTCTTATCATCGCAGTGGTCATGGCAGCAATCGTGACCTCTTGCAATCAGGCTCCCACCGCCAGCTTGAAGACCGACATCGACACCCTCAGCTATGCCATCGGCATGAGCCAGACTCAGGGTCTGAAGGACTACCTCGTCATGCGCATGGGCGTTGACACAACCTGCATCGACGAATTCCTCAAGGGTTTCTATGAGAGCGTTCAGTCCAGCAACGACCCCAAGAAGACCGCTTACTATGCAGGTCTGCAAATCGGTCAGCAGGTTAGCGGCGGTATGGTGAAGAACATCAACCAGATGATCTTCGGCGAAGACAGCACCCAGACCGTCAACGAGAGCAACATCTACGCCGGCTTTATGGCTGCCGTGGCTGGTAACTTCAAGATTATGGACCTCGACTCCGCCAACAACTACGTGCAGACCCACATGGATGCCATCCAGCAGGCTGCTAAGGAAAAGCAGTACGGCGAGAACAAGAAGAAGGGCGAAGAGTTCATGGCTAACATCGCCAAGAAGGACGGCGTGAAGGAACTCGCCAACGGCGTGTACTACGAAGTCCTCACCGAAGGTAACGGCGAAGTAGCTGCCGACACCTGCCGCGTGAAGGTTCACTACGAAGGTACCCTCATCGATGGCACCGTCTTCGACAGCAACCTCGAGCGCGACCCGACCGTCTTCGGAGCCAGCCAGGTTATCCCCGGCTTCAAGGCTGCCTTGACCACCATGCCCGTTGGTTCCAAGTGGAAGGTCTACATCCCGCAGGATCAGGCTTACGGCGCACAGGACATGGGCACCATCAAGCCTTTCAGCGCCCTCATCTTCACCATCGATCTTATCAGCATCGAGAAGTAACAGGATGATGAACTACCTGAAATACATCTCTCTGGCTCTTGCCCTTCTTCTTTGCGTCAACGTCAGTGCTGCCAAGAAGAAGAGCAAGAAGGCCCAGAAACCGGTGGAGGAAAAGGTTGATACCGTTCCCATGAGGGACTTCAGCTATGCTTTCGGCATCGCTCAGACCAACGGTTTCATGAATTACCTCGTGCAGCGTATGGGCGTCGATACGACCTATATCGCCGATTTCCTCGAAGGCTTTGCCAACGTCGAGGCTACTCCCGAGGTAAAGAAGCTGAAGGCATGGGTTTCGGGCACTGAAATCCGCCAACAGTTGGAAAATCAGATTCTGCCGCAGGCCAACCGTCAGGTTAATGACTCGATAGATTTCATCGACCGCGACTTGTTCATCGACGGATTCCGTTCGGCTATTGCCCGGACAGCCCGTATCTCCGATGACAGTGCTCAGGCTGTCACCAACAAGCAGCTTGCCTATTATCATAAGGTAAAGATGGAGGCAAAGTATGGTCCCAACCGCGCTGAAGGAGAGAAATTCCTCAAGGAGAATGCAGGGAAGGATAGCGTAAAGGTTACTCCCAGCGGTCTCCAGTACAAGGTTCTCACCGTAGGCACGGGCGCAATCCCCACCGCTACGCAGAAGGTAAAAGTCAACTATGAAGGTCGTCTCATCGATGGCACCGTCTTCGACAGCAGCTATAAGCGCAAGCAGCCTGCCACCTTCGCCTGCAACCAGGTCATAAAAGGTTGGACGGAAGCCTTGACGATGATGCCCGTCGGCTCCAAGTGGGAACTTTTCATCCCGCAGGAACTGGCCTACGGCGACCGTGAGGCTGGCAAGATTCCACCTTTCTCCATGCTCATCTTCACGGTGGAGCTTCTTGAGATTGTGCAATAATCTTCCGCTTTATATCTACAAAATGACACCAAAAGTCTCTTTTGGTGTCATTTTTTTTGTGAAAGGGATTGCGCTTTGGAACTTTTTGCCTACTTTTGCCAGCAAAACGGTAAAGTATCTTATTGGATTATGGAAAAAATTGATAGTCTCGACAAGAAAATACTCGAAATCATCACGCGCAACGCGCGTATACCTTTTAAAGACGTGGCCGCCGAGTGTGGCGTTTCCCGTGCTGCTATCCACCAACGGGTGCAGCGTCTGGTTGACATAGGCGTCATCACGGGTTCCGGTTACCATGTGAGTCCCGCTTCTTTAGGATATAATACCTGTACTTACGTTGGTATTACTCTTGAGCGTGGTTCGATGTACAAACACGTTGTCTCGGAGTTCGAGAAGATTCCCGAAATTGTGGAATGCCATTTCACGACAGGACCTTACACGATGTTGGTGAAGCTCTATGCCCGTGACAACGCCCATCTGATGTCGCTGCTGAACGACCGTTTGCAGGAGATTCCCGGTGTCATTGCCACCGAGACCCTGATTTCCCTCAAGCAGAGTATCAAGACGGAAGTGCCCATCGGCCTCTCTGAGAAGGACGTTGCCGCCATCAAGGCCCTCACCGCCAAGAAGGCCGGCCTCACCGCCGACACGGCAGAAGATTGAGTTGTATGTTCCACTGGAAATCTCGCTACGACGCGCTTCATGCCTCCTTCCCCAGCGCCAAGCATACGCCCGTGATTGGTATCACGGGCAATTTTGGCGATAAGGGTTGCGAGTTGGCCGAGGGTTACTTCGAAAGCATCCTTCGCGCTGGTGCCACTCCCTTCGTCCTGCCTCCCACCGAGGACACCGATGCGCTTGTCTCGGCGCTCGATCGTATCGACGGCCTCCTGCTTTCGGGCGGTGCCGACCTCAACCCGCTCTTCGTGGGCGAGGAACCCATTCCCGCTTTAGGCGGTATCAATCCGCGTCGCGACCTCAGCGAGCTGCTGCTCATCCGTCTGGCTTTCGACCGCCAGATTCCGATGCTGGGCATCTGCCGCGGCATCCAGATGATGGCCGTAGCCCTTGATGGCAGTGTCTGGCAGGACATCCCGTCGCCCACCATCAAGCACAGCCAGAACCTCGACCGCGCCGTTGCCTCCCACACGGTGGCGACGGCCGAAGGTTCGTTCTTGCGGAACATAATGGGCGAGGAAACGCTCTATGTCAACTCCTTCCACCATCAGGCTGTCCGCGAGGCAGGACCACATTTGCGTGTCTCGGCCACCGCACCCGATGGTGTCATCGAGGCCATCGAGTCCTCGGAACACAAGAGCATCCTCGGCGTGCAGTGGCATCCCGAATGTTTCTGCCTGCGCGGCGACGAGTCGATGATGCCGCTGTTCCGCTGGCTGAAGGACGAGGCAGCCAATTACGCCGAAGCCCGCCGCATCCACCGCCGCATCCTGACGCTCGACAGCCATTGCGACACGCCGATGTTCTTCGACCAGGGCATCCACTTCGACCAGCGCGACCCGCACATCCTCGTAGACCTCCACAAGATGCAGGAGGGCGGTCTCGACTCCACCATCATGGTGGCTTACATTCCGCAAGGTCCCCTCACAGACGAAGGCCGCACCGCCGCCACCACATACGCCGAAAGCCAGCTCCGTCGCGTCCGCGAAATGGTGGCTTCCTGCCGTTCGGTTGAAGGCGGCCTTCCCCCCGTCGAAATCGCCTGCACTCCCGCCGACCTCCACCGCCTGAAATCCGAAGGCCGCCGTGGCATCATGCTCGGCATCGAGAACGGCTATGCCATCGGCCGCGACCTGTCGCTCCTGCGCCGTTTCAAGGAGGAGCACGGTATCGTCTACATGACACTCTGCCACAACGGCAACAACGACATTTGTGGTTCTGCCCGTCCTCGCGCGGGCGAAGCCTTGGAGGGTGTATCGGCTTTCGGAGCTGACGTCATCCGAGAGTTGAACCGCCTCGGCATCCTCGTAGACCTCTCCCATGCCAGCGAGCGTAGCTTCTACGAAGCGCTGGAAATCAGCCGCCTGCCCATCGTCTGTTCCCATTCCTCGGCGCGTGCCCTCTGCGACCATCCCCGCAACCTCACCGACGACCAGTTGCGTGCCCTCGCGGCCAAGGGCGGTGTGGCGCAAGTGACTTTCTACAACGGTTTCCTCCGCACCGACGGTCAGGCTACCATCCTCGACGCCGTGGCCCACCTCAACCACCTGGTCGAGGTCATGGGCATCGAGCATGTGGGCATCGGCACGGACTTCGACGGCGACGGCGGCGTGCCAGGTCTCGCCTCGGCCTCCGAACTCATCAATTTCACCCGTCGCCTGCTGCGCGAACGCTATAGCGAAGCCGACCTCCGACTCATCTGGGGAGGAAACTTCTTGCGGGTGATGGAGGAGGCGCAAAGGGCAATACTATAAAAAATATGAAATATAAAATATTAGATATAAAACATAATAAGCATGAGAGTAACTTACTATAATACATCTGTCGGAACGTCGAAACGTAAGAACCTACGTTTCCGCCCTTATATTTTATATTTTATATTTTATATTTCATTTCTCCTCCTCTCCGCCTGCACAGGCCAGACCAAGAAGACCGCCTCTCCCGACACCATCGCCCTCAGCCCTACCCCATCGTTCGTGGCAGATTCTGCCATGAGCTACGTTCAGGCACAGTGCGACTTCGGTGCTCGTGTGCCGGGCAGTGCAGCCCATGAAGCGTGTGGCAAGTGGATTGCAGACAAGTTCCGCAGCTTCGGTGCCACGGTCAGTGAGCAGCGTACAGAGCTGCGTGGCTACGACGGCCAACTGATGCCTTGCTGCAATATAGCTGCCAGTTCCTTCCCGGAGCGTCCAGACCGCATCCTCATTACCGCTCATTGGGACAGCCGTGCCTGGGCAGACAACGACCCCGATGCTGCCAACCACCACACGCCCGTCCTTGCCGCCAACGACGGTGCTTCGGGCGTGGCTGTGATGCTGGAGATGGCGCGTGTGATGCAGACAGCCACTCTTCCCTTTGGCGTGGATTTCGTCTGCTTCGACCTCGAAGACCAGGGTACGCCGCAGTGGGCTGAGGCTTCGGCCTCCAATCCGGAACTGGAAGATGAGGGCGACTACTGGTGCCTCGGTTCGCGCTACTGGGCAGAGAAGGCTCTTGCCATTGGCTACCAGGCGCGTTATGCCGTTAACCTCGACATGGTAGGTGGTCGCGGTGCCCGTTTCGAAATGGAGGGTTTCTCCCGCCACTATGCCAGCCCTCTTGTGAATATGGTCTGGCATCTGGCCGAACAGCTCGGCTATGGCGAGTTTTTCCCCATCAAGGATGGAGGCTATGTCACTGACGACCACTTGCCTGTGAACCAGATTGCTCACATCCCCGCCATCGACATCATTCCCCACCACAACGACGGCCATTCCAGCTTCGGTCCCACGTGGCACACCGTCAGCGACACCCCCGAGAACATCGATCCCGCCGTACTCAAAGCCGTGGGACAGACCCTGCTCCAGCTCCTCTACAACGATAATTAATAGTAACCCCCCAAGCTTGTTGCGATTCCATCGCAACACCTCCTCCTCCACAATGAAGACCATCAACGAAATCCAAGACTCCGTCATCGAAGAGTTCTCCGACTTCGACGACTGGATGGACAAATACCAACTCCTTATCGACCTCGGCTCGGAGCAACAGCCCCTGCCCGCCAGTGCCAAGACCGAGCAGAACCTCATCGAGGGCTGTCAGAGCCGCGTGTGGCTGACGGCCGACCTGACGGCCGACGGTCTCGTACACTTCGAGGCAGAGAGCGACGCCCTCATCGTCAAAGGTATTGTCACCTTGCTCATCCGCGTCCTCAGCGACCATACGCCGCAGGAAATCCTCGACGCCGACCTCTACTTCATCGAGCGCATCGGCCTCCGTGAACACCTCTCCCCCACCCGCAGCAACGGCCTCCTCGCCATGCTCAAGCAAATGAAAATGTACGCACTCGCGTTTAAAGCTCGCACCTAAATATATGGAAACCACTCGTCAGAATAAAATCGCCCGCCTCATCCAGAAGGAACTGAGCGACATCTTTCAGCGTCAGACACAGGCCACCCGTGGCGTTCTCGTCAGCGTCAGCGTCTGCCGCATTAGCCCCGACATGAGTGTCTGCCGCGGCTACCTCAGCATCTTCCCCAGTGAACGAGCTCAGGAAATCTGCGACAACATCAACGCCAACGTAGGCCAGATTCGCTACGAACTCGGCCAGCGCACGCGCCACCAGCTACGCATCATCCCCGAGCTGAAGTTCTTCGTCGACGACAGCCTCGACTACGCCGAGAACATTGACCGACTTTTAGGATCCACCTTATAGGGAGAGCCTATAAAGAGTTGACAACCATGCAGACAAAAGAAATAGCATCCACTCAAATTCATTCAACTCCCTCCCAAAAAGGGAGGGCGGGGGATGGATCCGCTTTTCTTTTTCCTTTCTTTGTCGCGCGCCGCTACCTCTTTGCTCGCAAGCGCCACCTCACCACGGGCATCATCTCCGTCATCTCCGTCTGCGGGGTGGCGTTGGCCACGTGTGCGCTGGTCGTGACGCTCTCGGTCTTCAACGGCTTCCGCGACATGGTGGCCTCGTTCTTCACGGCCTTCGACCCAGAACTGAAGGTGATGCCTGCCGAGGGCAAGACCGTGGCAGCCGACGACTCGCTGCTGACCCGCCTCCGCGACCTCGACTTCATCGACGTTTATACCGAAGTGCTCGAAGACCAGGCCCTCATCGTGGGCAACGAACGCCAGTGGGTCGTCACCGTCAAAGGCGTCAGCGACAACTTTGCCGACCAAGCCGACCTCGACGGGCTGCTCTACGGCGACGGCGACTTCTGCCTCCACGCCGACGTCCTCGAGTATGGCGTCATGGGCATACGTCTGGCCTCCGCCCTCGGCCTCGGCACGAAATACGAGGCCGGCCTCCCCATCTACGCTCCCCGACGGGGCGAGCGCGTGAACATGGGTAACCCCATGCAGAGCTTCAACCGCGATGAACTCTACTCCCCTGGCGTAGTCTTCTGTACCAACCAAGCTCACTACGACTCGCAGTACATCCTCACCTCCCTCTCCTTTGCCCGTCGTCTTTTCGACCGCTCAGGGCGCATTTCTTCCCTCGAGCTGAAGCTGCGACCGTCCATCAGCCTTTCGGCCGCCAAATCGCGTCTGAGGGCCCTTCTCGGCTCCCGTTTCCTGGTTCTCGACCGCTACGAACAGCAGTACGACACCTTCCGCATCATGCAGATTGAGAAATTCATCGCCTACCTGTTCCTAACTTTTATCCTTCTTGTGGCTTCCTTCAACATCATCAGCAGCCTCTCCATGCTGATGATTGAGAAGCAGGAGAACGTGGCCACCTTGCGCTCTTTGGGCGCCAACGATACGCAAATCCGCCAGATTTTCCTCTTCGAAGGCTGGCTTATCTCTGGCATCGGCGCTGCCATCGGCATCGGTGCAGGCCTGCTTATCTGTTGGCTTCAGATTCGCTATGGCTTCGTCAAGCTGGGTGCCAGCGAAGGCTCTTTTGTCGTCGATGCCTACCCCGTCAGCATCCAGGCCACCGACCTCCTTCTCACCTTCCTTACCGTTCTCCTCGTCGGTCTCGTCGCCGTCTGGTTGCCCGTCCGTCGCATGACGCGTAACCTTATGGAGAACTGATTTCTCCCTCTCATACCTGTACTTTTCCATGACCCTCCTCAGGGTGGAATGAGTAAAGTCCTTGGAAATCAAGTCTTATCACTTGTGCGCCTTGCCCTAACTTTTCCACGGGGTCAGTCATACAACCTATCAGAAAAACCCGTACCTTTGCCGCAGATTTCAACCATCGAATGCTATGCAAAGCCTACGTGTCCTCTTTCTCCTGTTGTTCACCACCCTGATAACAGCCTGCCACTCCGACCGTCCAGAAACCACTCCCGCCTCTGATGTCCAGACCGGTACCGCCCGCGGTTGCTACGAGTGTGCTCTGACGGCTTTCGAGGCCGACAGCGTGCTCGTGGGCGAACAACTTGTGCAGCAGGCCATTCGCTTGGCAGCAGGCGAGGACGACCTGCACACACTCTACCTCGCACAGTTACGCCTGGCCGAGTCACTAGCATGGGGCAACAGCGCTGCCGCCTTGTCGATGGCCAAGCAGGCCCTGGCCACCTACGAGCGGCGACCCGACAGCGAACGCAATCACATCATTATTCTTGATTGTATAGGAACGTATGCGAGCCAGTTGGCTTTCAACGAAGACGGTTCCTTCGACGAAGCCCTCTCCTTCACCCACCGTGCCTATGAGCTTGCCCTTGCCTCCCAGGATAGCCTAGGGACGGAGCAGGTGTGCCAGACCCTCACCAGCCTCGCCAATATCTATTGGGCCATGGAAGAATCCACGCTGGCTCTCGGCTATGCCCGTCAAGCCGAAGGCTGTGCACCTGCAGATCTCTTGATGGGTGTCCAGCAGGTGTTGGCTCGCTGTCTGGTCAGTTGCGACTCGCTGTCTGCCGCAGAAGCAGTATATCGACGTATGTGTCCGGGCGACGATTTGAAGGCTTCCTACATCGTGCAGGGAAACCTTGCCAAGCTTGCCCTGTGCCGCCACGACCTAGAGGCCGCAGAGGAAGCCATTGATTCCGCTTTCAGTCATGCCGAAGACCTCTACTTCCAAGCCCTTCAGCTGAAGGATGACTATTACCAGACAGCCTTGGAACAGCAGCGGGACAACGAACGCCTGCGCTATCAGACAGCCCTGCAACGACGTACCCTCTGGGGAGGGTCTGCTGCAGCGTTGTTGGTGGCTTGTGTCGTGGCCTATGTCGTGCGTGAACGATTGCGGGCCATCGAACAACGAAGACTCTTCGATGCCCGTCTGCATCAACAAGAGTTACAGTTGCGGGAACAGGAGACTCTGGCACAGCGCGAACAGCTGCGACAGCGCGACGGTGTCATCCATTTCCTGAAGGACTTCATCCTCCAGCGGTCAGAGGTAATCCGTAAGCTCGAAAGGAGCAGCGAGCGGCACATTGCCCTCACCCCGCACGAATGGAACGAGGTGGAGCGAACGCTCGATGCCATAGATGGCGAGCGCTTTGCCCGCCTGCGCCAGCACTATCACAACTTACGCGAGGAAGACTTCCAGCTCTGCATCCTCACCCGTCTGCGCCTCACCAACCGCGCCATCGGCAATATCTATGGTGTCAGCATCTCCGCCGTACAACATCGCAAGCTCAAGATCAAGAAGGAAGTCTTTGGCGAGAACGACCCCGAAACATCCTTTGAACAAGTACTGGACAATCTATGATGAGCCATTTACTATATAACAGTCGTCGTTCAGCTGTGAAGGTGGCTTTCCTCGCTTCCCTTTTGCTTGGCGTGCTGTCTGCCAAGGGACAGACGGGTACATTGCCTGTCTTGCACATAGACACGCAAAACAAACAGCCCGTCACCTCCAAGATTACCTACATTTCAGGAACTTACTACCTTGTCGACACGTCAGAAGGTGGCAAGAATGTCGGTTCCAAAGAAAGTCCGAAGGCTCTGGAAATTCGAGGTAGAGGCCACTCTTCTTGGAAGGGAGCCAAGAAACCCTACAAAATACGACTGGCGGAAAAGACTCCGTTACTGGGGATGAAGGCAAACAGGCATTGGGCATTGCTCAAGTTCAACGAGCCCACGGTGGCTGGCATGCAGTTGGGAAGGATGATGGGCATGGACTGGACACCTACTACCCAACCCGTGGAAGTGTTACTCAATGGCGATTTTCTCGGCCTCTACCTGCTCACCGAGACCAACCGCATCGGCAAGAACCGCCTCAATATCTACAAGCAGCCTGACAGCAACGAAGATGCGAACACCATCCCTTATGGCTGGCTCGTGGAGGTGGACAATTACATAGAAAGCAATCAGATAAGTATTCAGGAGGGCGAAAAGTGGCGGTCTCGAATCACTTACCACTCGCCCGATACCCTCTCCTCGAGGCAGAGACAATGGCTGACAAATGAATTTAATACGGTTAATACCGCCATATATGATGTGGACAAGGAGCACAGCACATGGGAACAGCTGATAGACGTGGATGCTATGGCGCGTTACTTTATCATTCAGGAGGTGCTGGACAACACCGACGGCTTCCACGGCAGTTTCTACCTACATAAAGACCGAGCCGATGATGCCCGTTGGGTGGCTGGCCCTTTGTGGGACCTGTCGTGCAGCCAGCGCGCCAAAACCGACTATACGTTCAGGATGAAGACCTCGTATGCTTTCATCCCACACTGGATTGGCGAGCTGGTGAAGGACGAGGACTTCTGTCGTGCCGTGAGACGCGCGTGGGCAGAGTTTTATCCCGACAAAATACAGGCGTGGATGGAATATATTGACGCTCATCTCTTGTCTTGTGCTGAAGCCTTCGAGACAGAAAAGAAGCTCTGGAACTACACCAACCGAGACACGCTTCGGGAAAGAGTAGGGAAACTGAAATCCGCGCTGCTTGCCAACATCGAATGGTTCAACGACAACTTGCCACATGGGATGGCGGATTCTGCCTCGGCTGCCCCCATGAACAGGAAGATCATCAAGGTGGAGTATATCAACACGGCTGGAATACGTAGTCCCAGACCCTGGAAGGGGATAAACATCAAAGAGACAGTCTATGAAGATGAAAGCATATCCATTTCTAAAGTGGTCATTAACAAACACTAACAAAATACTATACAACTATGAAAAGACTTCTATTTCTCTTATCGTTTTGCCTGTCAGCAGCAGGAATGCAAGCACAGGAAACGAACTATCGTCCCCTCGTCCATCAATCGAAGGTATGGAGGACAGGTATCAATTCAGGTAATGGTCACTTGAAGCAATACGAGTACCGGTTTTTTGAAGATACCATTATTGGAGACAAGACATGTAAGATTCTGGGCAAAAGCGAGTTGGAATTTTTTCCTGGAGGCAGCTACAGGACGATGGATACCCTTTATGTCGGTGCCTTGTATGAGGAAGGGCGCAAAGTCTATTGTGTTCGCTCTGAGAAGCAGGAATTAGAACTTCTCTACGATTTCGCATCGCCTGTGGGTGCAGACATCGAAATCAATGGAGAGCTGTACACTATTATCCGCAAGGAGAAAAGCCAAGACACGGAATTTAAGGGGTATTGCACCTATATACAACGCAAAGGTTCAGAGGATGTCGTTTCATGCTGGATGGAGGGTGTGGGAGGCAGGTCGAACCTTTTGGAGAGCTTAGCTTTTCTGTATCCGACAGGGCTTTTAAATGAAATCCTGATTTCCTGCTCTGAGGGAGACGAAACTATCTATTTGAGGGACGAAGGCTTGTCTATCGTCTCCTATGTCAAGAAGCAGTGGCTGGATTTCACACATACGACGAAGCCGAGGCCAAAGGCACCTGGAAAGAATGGACAGTGGGTCATGGACAATGCTGAGAAGGAGAAAGGTGGGAAGGATAACCTGACGGGCGAATACTCTGCCAGAGAGCTTTTTGTGAATCTGAAAACGCTCACTGGAGTCTACTCGATCACGCTGACCAATGCCGCAGGCACGCAGGTCTATCAGAAGGAGGTACAGACGAGCTGCGTCGTGGCGCTGAACACCGACTTGACGAACTATGCCGAGGGCACCTACACCCTTCGTGTGGAGAACAGCGAGGAACAGTACACCGCTGTCCTAACCCTGCCTCTCATCGAAACCGCCGTTCGCGATTTGAATTCAACCTCCGTAAATTATCCATGGACCGACCTCTCAGGACGTCGTTTCGCCGAAAGACCCACGCGGAAAGGATTATATATCCGCGATGGTCGTAAGGTCATAATCAATTAAAGGAAGTCCCTAATCTTATCCCATTAAGATTTAGATGTTCTTAAACAAAGAACCGCATCTTCGGGGCAGAAGATACGGTTCTTTGTTTGCGTTTGTTATGGGGGGGGCGCCTTACTTGTTCAGCGTCCATGTGGCTCCGTCCTTGGTGTCCTTGATGGCGAAGCCGAGGGCGGTGAGGTCGTTGCGGATCTTGTCGCTGGTGGCCCAGTCCTTGTTGGCCTTGGCGATGGCGCGCTGTTCCAGAAGCATATCCACCACGTGTCCGAAGGCTTCCTCGCGGAGCCCCTCGCTGCCTCCCGCTGTGGGGGGGGAGCAACCCCAGAATGTCCTCCGTGAAGAGGTGTATGGTCTGCGAGAGTTCTTCGAGTTCTGCGGCGTTGATGGTGCCCTTGTGGTCAATGATGCGGTTGATGGTCGAAGCGGCATCGAAGAGGTGGCTGATGACGAGCGGGGAAGCGAGGTCGTCGTTCATGGCATCGTAGCACTTCTGGCGCAGTTCTGATACCACTTTGTGTGTCTGCTCGTCGCTTTGGGCTTCCGGCGTGATGCGCTTCAGGTCGCCGATG
>Ga0310696_10001069_pt1 | contig 40262 bp, 45 predicted proteins | sample AusTroGonzalo_MG_4_FD_203885 | JGI IMG/M metagenome (GOLD analysis project Ga0310696, IMG submission 203885) | Bovine rumen microbial communities from tropical cattle in Woodstock, Queensland, Australia - Gonzalo_02 (v2) (version 2) | ecosystem: Host-associated > Mammals > Digestive system >... | reverse complement strand
CAACACACACAGCAACAGCAGAATTACACAACAGAACTGCTTTTATTTTGTTTTTTTAGGAAAAAAATACAAAAAAAAAGTTAAATTTCAAAATGTATTTTTTCAAACTTTTTTGCTTAAAAAAGCCAAAAAACAGCGTATTATTTTATTACTTTTTTTATTTTTCAAAAAAGCTGTGTAGAAAGAGAGGTGCAGACTAGCATTTCGTTTCCGTTTTTCGGTTATCTATAGGTAAAGAGCGCAAAGAAGAGCAGGAAGTGAGGGAAAGGATAGAGGAGAAGCGGGATTGAAGAAGAGCCCCACCCCCCAAAACGCAGGGAGGGAAAGATTATTACCACCTAACTCGCAATTTTTCCCCTAAATAAAAGTGACGAATATCACAATAAATGTGACGAATATCACAAACCAGAAACATAAGATGTCACAAAAGGGTAACGGTAGGTAAAGACTTGGATTAAAGCTAAAGTGGCACACGAGAGTGTCACATTCACGTTTTAGTGTGACATAGATGTCACATTATTTTTTGTGACAAATGTCAGTGACACGGCATCACAAAGTGGCTTGAAAATTATATTTTTTTCAGTATAAAAGTGTGTGACAGATGTCACTTTTATATATTTATAGCATAGGATGAAGACAGAGGCGTTTACGACGCAGGAGGAGATTTTAAATTATCTAGGGAAGAGGAATGACAGGAATTTGATAAGGAGGAAGATAATGAAAGGGGAGATATACAAAGAGGATGGGATGTATTATCTAGTAGTAGATGAGAGCAATGATGTAAATCAATTAAAGGGGAGGATTAAGGTATTAGAGGATGATTTAAGCAAACTAGTAGAAGAGAATAAAAAGATAAAAGAAAAATCTGAATCTAATCAAGGGGTAGGTTCAGATTTAGGAGTGGGAGTTGGATTGGAAGCGGATTTATATGAGGCGAGGGTTCAGTGGGAGTATTATGAGGATTTATATAAAAAGGAGGTTGCTGACAAGCAAGAGAGGATAAGGAAGTGTTTTAGATGGTTGAAGAAGGCGAATCCAAAAGCGGATTGGGATGAGTTTAGGGATTGGGTGATGGGTGATGAGGGTTAATTGTATTGTATGTCACATCTTTCTAGGGCTTGTTTGTATCTAGTTTCTCTAGGTTCATTAAGTTGTACATAGAATGCACATCCTCAATTAACGAATTTATGTTTGTCACATTCGCTATTATTTTTGTATCAATTATATTTTCACACAGTATTGTTCCAATTTTTAATACTATCTATACAAAAATCATAAGACAGATTACAAACACTTTCTAGGTCTGCATCATATTGTACATCAGCTAATCTAATACAATTTTCATATTTTTCTTTACGTTCTTGTTCTGCTACTCGTTTATCATATTCTTCTTGTGCTTTTTTATCTTTTTCTTCTTGGTCTAATCTTTTTTGGTATTCGAACTTCTCTCTTTCAAGTGATGGTTTTGCTATTCAATAATAATAAGCTACTGGCAATGCTACAAGGATTACGACAATCCAAATCAATTTTTTTTTCATAGTTTAGTTGGTAGAGGATAAAATAATACATACATAAGGATATGTAATTATAAGTCAACTTATATTTTTAGTAAAAAATCTCTTGAAAAATTGTAAAAGAATGGTAATAAGCAGTTGAACATAAAGAAGCTCTTCTAAGAGTCACATTCTCTGTAATTTTTACTTACAGAGTTTTTTTATAAATGAGGACTAAGGATGAGGTCACTAAGAAGTGGATGTACAAGTTAGAGGAAGGGAGGAATAAGATAGAGATGAAGTATCAGATTTTGACGCAGAAAAAGAAAGAAAAGACTGAAAAAAATTGGGAGTACACACTTATAAAGTTAGAGAGGAGTAAGAATTCAGAGTTGAAGAGGAAGGAGGTATATATCAATAGGCAGCTGATGAATGAGCTAAGGGCTTTAGAGGGGAAGCCACAGAAGAGGTATAAATCTAAGCCTAAATTGAAGCCTATTCATTTTGCGATGGATATAGCACAGGAGAATGCGAAGTTAAGGGATACGGATGCGAATGGGAATGGGAAGTGTATCAGTTGTGATGTTTTATGTTCTTGGTGACAGCTAGCTGGTGGTCACAGGTTTTCTAGGAAATTTCAGAATATTTGTTTAGATAAGGAGAATATCAATGCACAGTGTCATACGTGTAACTGGACGACATGACCTAAGGGTGACCCTATAGCTAAGGAAAGATGTAATGCTAAATATGATGAGAATATAAATAAAAAATTCTGAAAATGAACAGCGGAGAGATTGACTAATAAGGTTAAAGATTTTTTCAAAGGGAATCATGCAAAATATGATTTAGATGTAGAGATACCAAGACTTATAGAAGAAAATAAGCGTCTTTGGGAGACGAAATGTTTTTATGCACCTAAGAAAAAATGGGAAAATCAATGGGCAAAGTTTAAAGGGGAGAACTAATTTTTATTTTTTACATAAACAAAAATGGTGAATATAAAGCCAATTGTTTGAGAAGAGGTAAAAGACCTCAAACTATCGAGTATAAAAACGGTAGAAGAGATGATCCCTAGAGCTGCAGAAAATCAATTGAATCAGAAGAAACCGAATATTTGAGAGGAACAATATGCTATTATAGAGGAGGTATTAAAGATGGATGGTACTGTAGAGGAAGGTTGTATCTTAGCTGGGATAAGCGTACCTGCATATTATAAGCATATAAAAAAGAATCCTGATTTTGCTAGGAGGATAATGTTAGCTAAACAGTTTCCAAAGTTGATAGCTAGGGCTGCAGTACAAAAAAGGATAAGGCTATGAGATGCTAAAACAGCATTAAGATTTTTGGAGTTAAGAGATAAGAAAAGATATAACGATGAAATAAATATGCATGATATAGATGAATGAGAGAACAGACAACAAGTAGTTGAATTTATATCAGTAGCAACCAACAAATGACAAAAAAATACAACAGCCCGTGACTATCAGACACCCACAGGGCAAAATTATGTCTCTGATTGATCTGTGAATTTATCAGACTCCACGATACAGACACCTTGGGAGAATGATGAACAAGTACTAAGGAATATTGACTCATTGAGTTCCAACAATGGATAGGTTCAAAAATCCCTGATGAGAGAGACGAAGAGAAATATAGTAAACCTTTTTCTACGAACAAAAACACGTTGAAGTCTAGGAAAAGGAGAGAGAGAATTAAGAAAGAGAAACAGGATTATGAAGACTTACTGAAGAAAATGAGAGAAAATGCGAAAAAAAGTTAAAAAAAATTTTAGATTTGCACCCTAGTAGAATAATATGCAAGGCGTAAAGATACAACTATCAGATAAGCAGCAGGAAGCCTTTGAATATATGATGGATGACTATCATACAGCAATTGGGTACTGATGATGAGCAGGTAGCTGAAAAAGCTTCTTAGGTGTTATCCGAGTATGGAGGATGTGTAACGAGTACCCGTGAGTGAGGTATGCGATAGTAAGGGATACGATTAAGAACATTAAGCAGACGACAGTAATATCTTTAGAGAAGTTCTACAACATTTGTCGTATTCCAGAGAATATGAGAGGTAAGATAAACAACGTCTCTAATATTATTACTTTCCCTAATGGTAGTCAGATATTATTGAGAGAGTGATGTTATCTACCGCAAGACCCTCTATATAATAGGTTCTGAAGTCTAGAGCTAACTGGTGCGTTTGTGGAAGAATCTGCTGAATGTCCGTTAGATTGAATAGAGATATTACAGACAAGAGTTGGAAGATATAAGAATGAAGAATACGGGATACTAGGTAAAGTGCTGGAGACGTTCAATCCTAATCCGTGACATGTTTATGAGAGGTACTACAAGCATAAGCATAAGGATGGGAAGAGAGCTATATATATTCCTGCGTTAGTATTTGATAATCCATTTATTGACAAGGGGTATATAGACAACTTGATGAGAGCTAGTCCATCGAAGAAGAATAGGCTACTGTATGGGAAGCGAGACTTTGATGATAACAATTGGTTACTATTTAAGCAATGAGACTTAGATAGACTTAAAGATAACGAATCTCATGGAGAGAACTATTTCTTAATCTGCGATGTTGCTAGGTTTGGTAAAGATACGACGAGAATATCACTACGAAGATGAAATACTTGGGTAAGGGTTTGGACGTATGCAAAGAGCAGTGTTGAAGAGGTAAAAACATCAATAAAGCTTATTCAGAATCAATATGAGATAGAACCGAAGAACATAATAATAGATGCGGATGGTGTTGGATGATGAGTTGTAGACTGAATCCCCTACTCTACTGGGTTTGTGAATAATGCTAAGCCAGTAGAGACAGGTGCTAAGCAGAATTATGCGAACTTAAAGAGTCAATGTGCGTTTCTTCTACAGGAGAAGATACAAAAAGGAGAAATTGCTATTAAATGGGAGCATTTAGACGCTGATATGGATTGGGAGATACTAAATCAAGAGATGATGAACTGTTATATTGATGAAAAGAGTATAGATGGGAAGACAAGGATAGAGACGAAAGACAAGATGAAAGCTAGGATAGGAAGGAGTCCTGACTTGTTGGACACGATGATTATGAGGATGTATCCCTATTTAAGATACTTTGATGATGAGATAAGTAGCTATTTAACTTCAATATCTAGGTAAATGATAAAACTAACAGATGAGCTAAGACAGAAAATAATGTGAGAGTATAGGCATGGATACGAAGCCAACAGGTCTAAAAACTCTCTTTTCCTATCACAAAAAGACATATACTCTACGAAAAGGAATGATGAACTGTTAAGAAGTCAGATTTTTTGGTCTTGTGCTAGGACTATGCAAGCTACATGTATAATCAATGAGCCAGACGTAAGTTGGGAAGATGAAAACGTACTATATCAAATGGAAGCTAGAAACTTTACAGATATGTATAAGACTGACTATACAAATGAGAATTGGTGATTTGATAGGTATATAGGATTAGAGGATGTATGTAAATATGGGAAAGCTGTATTCTTATTTACTGGGTACAACAAGAAAAAGAACGTCCCTACTATACAAAGAATAGACCCTAGATTTGTTTACCCTTATAATGATGGTTCTCTCCTAGTTAAAGACTACCCTTTCTTCTGATTTGATAGAGTGATTACAAGGAAGCAACTGGAAAAACTCCCAGTATCAACAAATGCGGTATTCAAAGAGATGATTTTGCATCATTATGATGTGTATATCAATGGATTAGAGACAGAGGATGCTTTTCTAAGAAGTATTTCTACCTGTTATAATTCAACTACTGGGCATTACACAATCCACTATCACTATACCTATATATATGATGAAGAGACTGGGGAGGATAAGTTGTATTTGGTGCTGATGTTATGCGACCAGATACTAGATATTTACGATGTACCAGAGACCGATAACGTAATCCCTATTGCTGTATATGGATTTGCGTATGATTCATGAGATTGGTGGTGAACATCACTAGTAAATATTATAGAAGACTGACACAGAACAGAGCAACTATTACTTAATCTCTATAAAATTAAGGTGACGAGGGAGGCAATGTGAGGTAATATCTTCATAGATGAGCAAATATTCCTGAATAATATCAATACGTTAAAGAATCAGAGTATTAAGAATAGACGATACCCAGTGAAGATGAGGGATATGACGAAAAGTATCGCGTCTATGGTGTATGAATTACCACAAAGTCAGATAAGTTCAGACTTATATAACTCTCTTGGTATGATTAAGAACAAAGCATTAGCTGAATCCTTCACTAATGCTACAGCACAAGGACTATGATTAAGCTGAAATTCCGACCCTAATACTGCGACAGCAAGTAAGATACAGAAAATCAATGCTAATATGATTACGTCGTTGCAAAATCAGATTTTATCTTATGGTACAAAGGATTTTGCAGAATTATATAGAGCATTTATGACGTACTACCGAAAGAACAGCTCTAAGAAAGTTATAAGAAGAGTAAATAACTGATTAAGTGGTACATATAAGCATATAACTAAAAAAGACGTGAGATGAGACTTCTCAATTATGATAGTTGACCCTATATTAAAGGATATTATCTACCAGGAAAAGAAAGCTGCATATATTGAACAGTACAATATGCTAGTTTCTAATCCACAGACTCCTCCATTCCTTCTTAATAATATTCAAAGAGCGATAGGATATTATAACGGTTTAGATGAATCAGAGTTAGACTCCATAACTAAGATGGATCTGGAGGAGTATCAATGCAAACAAGATGTTTTGCTCCTAAATCAAGATATATCAATCTATATCCCAAGAAACGCAAATATCCAAATGAGATTGTGGTACTACAACAAAGCAGAGGAAACAGATGCTAAGTTTAGAGCAATACAAGCATTACAATATATGGTTAGTCAGTGATTAGGTACTGAACCTATGAATATGGCTAGTCAGCCTAAAGTGACAGATTTCAAATCTGCATGAGAAAATAAAGACCCACTTACCAATATAAATTATTGAACTGTAAACAACTTAGATTCATGAACAGGGATGAGTGAATGAAGTAGAGTTGCTAGAAGTGCTAACAACTCCCTAAACGTAAGTTGAATGCAGAATATCGATACAAGTAATGGTATAGGGTAATTTATCTTTTAATTTTATGACTATGGTATTCAAAAAAGGTCAAAAGCCACCAAAGAAATGAGAGAAACTAAGTAAAGTTACTCCAGAGGGGTTAATTGGTACTATTGGTGATTCAGTAGTAATCAAACCAAAGGGAAGGATTAAGTTTGAAGCACAGATTGCCCCAGTTCCTATGTTTAAGCTACCTGCAGATATTAGACAGTATCTGATAAACAAAGGATTTACATCTGATGTTTATAAAAAGGATAAGGAATGGCTGGAGAAGCACGGTGCTGATATGAAAATGATAGAGAAGCTTAAACAGTTTTTAACTGAAAAGTTATAAGATATGAGGCGACAAGTAATGAGAGATTTAAACGATTTAATCAAAGAAGAACCGTATAGGGAGAAAATTAAAATCGAGGAAATCTCTAGGTTAAAAGCAAAGAGGTATAAAAAAGAAGTGTATAGGAAGATGATTTACAGCTATCTTAGGAAGTATCATAAGTGAATAGAGTTACTTTCTAAAGAGGATATTGCAATTATGACAGAGGGGATGGATACAATAGACAAGACGTTATTTATGGATCAAGTTAAGTATTGTTTGGAGACTAATCGAGGGAAACCAATTAGATGGATAGTGCAAAATAACAAATCTATTTTATTTCTTAAGAAAGAATAATGGCTTTAGAAGAAGAGTTAATGAATGCAGAGCAAGAATCTGCGAAAGAGGAAGAACAGGAGGAAAAGAATCCTGATGACCTCACGGATGAAGAGATAGAACAAGTGAAAGAGCTTGTTGCTATGCCTGGGCGGGATGTCCTTTGTAAATGTATGGATAAGAGGAAGAAGAAACAGGAGGAAGACATCTTAGTCCTAGCTAAAGAGCATTTCATGGAACCAAAAAAGTTTGGATATTCAGCTTTCGAGGTTCTTTGAGGATTTGTTCAAGGTATGGGGGAGATGGAGAGACTTGTAAAAGTTTTGACAGCTGACCCTGAAGAAATCAAAAAAGCAGTTGAAGCTTTACAGAAAGCTGAATCTGAACTTGTTGACTGAAAGTAATACTCTCAAATACTTTCGACCGAAGTTGCAAGTCGTTAAACTAATCAATAAGCCAAGTTGACGGCTTAAAATCAATTCGTGGTCGTAGAATGCCATGATTTTACATTCTATTTATTATCAGAAATGACTGATACTGAAACACTTGATAACACTGGAGAAGAGAAGAAAAACCATTGGGCTGCAATGAGAGAAAAGTACGATGGACAAATCTCTGACCTACAGGCTAAGTTAGATGCTGAAATCGCAGGAAGAGCTGCAGACAAAAAACTTTACTTTGGTAATACGATGAAAAGTAGAGGTTACGATTGAGATTTTAACTCATTCGCTGACAAATACTCTAATCTTAGTATCGATGATATGGTCTCTTTGTACGAGGGACAACACTGAAAAGTTCAGTCTCAACAAGTACAACCTGCTACTCAACCTGAGGAGAGACAAGCTACTAATGAATGACCTAAAAGTGTTATCGCATGAGCCAATCCAACGACAGAGGTTGGATGACCTAAGCTAAATGAGATGAAATCAGAAGATTTAATCAAGCGAGCGAAAACACAACCTCGAATGCATATGTAATGTTGGATATGGCTAACTTTTAGCCTATTAACATTCATTAAAAATGTCTAATACAACGAATGGAGCAGATAGACGACAAGTCGCTATCTCAAATGCAAGTACTCAAGCTGCTGAAAATGCAATGACAACAGGAGTTATTGACGATGTATCAAATGTTAATGATTTCCTAACTTATTTACTTCAAAAATCTTTCCTTGAGAACGGAGAACCTTCTACCGTATTCATGAGATTTGGTATTAAAGCATCTCATCAAGGATACAAGTCTATTACTCGACCTAGATTGGGTGTTATGACTACTTCTTTGGCTGATGCTGCTCTAGTAGAAGGAGTTACCCCAGATGGACACACTAATGTAGCAAAAACTGTTACTGCAGTACCTATTCAGCTTGGAGACTACTCTATTATCTCTGATGTACTTGATGTAGAAACATTGTTACCAATTGTTGCTGCACAAGGTAGAGAGTTAGCAAATAATGCAGGAAGATTGATTGACGAATTTATCCAAGACACTCTTGCAAATAGTTCTATTGGAGCTATGTATGCTGGAGCTGCTACTCAAAGATCTGATTTGACAGCTGCAGATGTTATGGATTTAGACCTCGTTCTTAAAGCAACTACTTTCCTAGCTGCACAAGGACAAACTGGGGAAAGATTCAAGATTATTATGCATCCTAACGTATTCCTAGATTATGCTAAGTCATCTTCTACGAACACTTGGCTTAATAAGCTTATTTATGAAGATTTCAAAGGTATTAAAGACGGATTTGTAACTGCAGGTGTTAACTATGACATCTATATTTCTTCTAACGTAAAACCATTTACGGTTACAGGAGATTCAGATTTCTTGGTATACCCTTCTTACGCTTTCAGAGATGGAGCATATGGAGTTGGAACACTTCAAAATCTCCAAACGTACTACAAACCATTTGGAGCTGCAGGAACTGAAGACCCTCTGAACCAAAGATGTACAGTTGGATGGAAGTGTATGTATGGTGCTGCTGTTCTTAACGACCTTTTCATTGTTAGAATGGAGACGAGAGCAGGTACAAACTACGCTTGGCAAGAATCTTTGAGCTAGTTTGCTTATATACAAGGGGTGGGGGGTACTCACTCCTTGGAATAAACAGACTTATTTATCTTTTAAGTAGCAGCAAATGGGTACTATTGCAGAAATGTATAACAATTGGTGTGTAGAAGAATTAAGGGCATGAGACCAGGTTAATCAGAAAGTACGGTTAGCACGATTTAACAAAGGGTTACTAATATTTCAGAAAATGATTCTGGAATATGTTTCTGGTAAGCAGAATGTATCAACTATTTTTGCTAATATCGAGGCTGGGGAGCAAGAATATGAATTACCATTGGGAGTTGCTGGAGTACCAGATTTTTATTCTATTATTCAATTAAGAGTAGCATATAAAACTGATAAGAACGAAGTACCATTATATAGAGTATGCAAACCTATAAATCTTAGTGATTATAATATAAAACCTGTTACATGAAGACAAATAGGAGAGCCTATGATATGGAAAAGATTATCAAAGCTGAATCCATGATACCATTTTATTAGTCAAAACAAGATAAAGATTTATCCAACTCCTGATGAGGATATAGAAAATGGATTATCTGTAGCTTATAATTTTATAGATAGGTCAGTATCAGAGGACGACGCGTTTTGAGACTCCCCTATCGATTTATCAAAACTAAACTTACCACGATACTTTTTCGATGCTATAGAGGACTATATAACATTCAGACTATATCAGGCTGAGAATCCAGAGATGGCACAATGGTATTATCAGCAATTCGAGAGTACGTTACACGACAATATTTATGGTCTAAACAAGGATAAGAGACCAATCGATGAATGATTTGCAGATTTAAGATACTTTTATCATTTTTAAGAAAGAGAAATGGCAGTAGGAGAAAAGAAAGTACAATGAGTTATCAGCCAAGTAAGTTGGACAGACTGAACAGCACAAGATGCCTACTACTGACAGGAGCATAGTTTTCAATATTCTGCAAATATTAACTGTGATGATGAAATGCACGGGATTAAACTTGCAAATAAAGCTATTAAAACTGCTAGTTATGCTAAATGTAACTTAGTAAGTTTAGGGAATTTTTGAGTGCTAGCTTTACCTACTAATTGAGGTACGATATATACTCTAAATTGCAATTGAACTTCTATTACTGGTACTCCTTGAACTAGCATATCTGATAACGCTTCAAATATCCCGTGAGTAGTGTTTCAAGATTATTTTTGGGGGGGAGCGGACATCCCAACAGTTTCTTGACTATTCAAGATACCTAATGGATGAACAACAAAACAAACGATAGTACCATACGACCATTCTGATTATACAGATGAATCAATAATGACAGTAGATACTACTCAGCCTTATATGGTATGAGGGGTAACAGCTATACTAAACTACAATAATACCAGATTAGTTGTTGCAACAGGTGCTTGACAAGGTTCTAATGCTGCTATATGGGTATATTACCCAGAGTTAGAGAGAGAATATAACAAAGCACATCCAGGAGCAGAAGAGACTACAGGTAAAGTTTGACGGAAAAAGGTGCTAGAATATGAGGCATGAGTAACAGTAGTTGCACTTACCTGTACTTTTGAGTATTTGAAAGTATGGGCAGTTGACGAATGATGGAATACTAAAGTGTATTACTATCAAGGAAATAACAATCTTAGAAGTACGTTTGTTTACGATTTAATAGACCTTACAGGAGAAAAAGTATTACACGTATATAGTCTGAACTGAATAGATTATTATACAACAAGTATAGACGGTACTGATTGATATGTTAATCTTAATAAAATAGTAGGGATAACACCTATACAATTATTACATCAAAGAGCTTGACTAGACCCATTGGACGTAAACTATAAAGCACCATATTTCGTTTGACCTACATGAACAAGTGCTGCTTATAAAAGTTGAAAAATATATATAGCTGATGCTTATGGTGTATTCCAATTCACTTATAATCCAAATTGATATGATAAATGATACTTAAAGCGGAAATTAAGGGAGAAAAAACAAGTATACGGCGTATGTGAGAATAAAGGTTTCTTATATGTAAGTTATGAAGATGGGTGTGTAGCTGTTAGACTTTATGATACGGGAGTGGATGGGTATCAGTGAGAGTGAGTCCTCATCTCTAGAGAATATGAGGGGAAAGAGTGAGGTACAATAACTAAAATGCTTGATGAAATCAGACTTAATTATGAGCTTAATCCTCTAGCTTGAAACAATACAGGGACTATCGACGTATACGTGAGTCCAAACAATCTACGAAAGAACACTCATACGTTTACAGAAGCTAACAACTGGTATCACGTGATGCATATAGACCATACAAGCAAGGGGACAAGGACAGAGAAGTCCAATCTTTTTAATAAATTAGGAGGTAGTGATAACTCTAGTTTTAAGTTTGACTGGCAGACTATCACTTATGCAATAGTTATAAATCAGAATACTTCGACGCATGCAACACCAATAGTAAGACAGATAGATATGAGGTATCATACAAAAGACAAAACAAATAATGTTTATAACATAAACTAAAAAGAATGGAGCGACAACAAATTGATTGAGAGCATGAATACTTAGCAACTCCTAGTGAGTATCCTATCTCTGATAACAATAGACCTGCTACGTATGACCAGTTTATCCAATTGAGAGATACGCTGATATTTACAGGGAAATATTACAACGATAAAGCTAGTAGGAAACTTTGTGTAGGAGATAAGTGAGACGGTAGCACGACAAACACAATAGAAGTCTGGCTTCCTAACTACTTTAGACAATTAGTACCACCAGATTGGGATAGCTCACCTCTAGACCCATCTATACTAGGGAAGTATATTACAAGTGTACCATCTGATTTAGCAAGTAGGTTTTGACCGTTAAGTTGTATGATAACTAAGGATTGACGATATAGGATAAAGCATAAAGAAGAGATACTCTTGTATCAGAATACAGCGATAAACAAAGTGTTTTGTTATGTTGATGTCTATAGGAATAACTGAACAGACTATGAGATAGCGTATAAATGATGAGTAGCTGTACGAGACTGGGAGGGGCAGACAAGTTTGAGTGGTACGACGAGTGGGACAGAGCCGAATGGTACGTGTCATGTATCAATCACTTTAGGTAAGTTATTTAGGAAAATGACTGCTCTAGCAGACCAGGAGAGGAATTTACTCAAAGGCGACATATTAGTACTAAGGATGAAAGATTGACCTCATGACCCTACGACGTGAGAGCCTACTGGGAATAATCTCCCGCTCCAAGCTGACTCGAACTATCGAAGTATAGAGTATTTAGATTTACCTTATAATATTTAACAAATGGCAGAAAAGAAAGTACCTACACAAACTGAAGCTGTAGAGCAAGTCAATCAGATTTCAGCTGATAGTGGGTTGAATGCTAAAGATAAACCTACTATGGTAGACCCTATTGTATATAGAGACTATTATAAGACAGAGGATATAACAGAATGACGAGACCCTAAAAAGCTGAATAATGCTAATATGAACCTGTCTCAATACGGAGATGACAGCTCCTCAAATAACTATAACCAAACAGAACTACGAGGGTGACAAAATCAGAAATATACTGGTGAGAATACTAAAAATTCACAAGTGGCATATAATGCTAATGCTACTCTAGAAGGGTTAGACCCTAACTATAAATACTGACAAGCCGCACAAATGGCTAATTCAGAGCAAGCGAACTATATAGCAAGGAGAAACGATGAGATTGCATCAGCTTTATATAATGCTTGAAAGACGTCTATGGAAGACGTTGCTAATTTTCTCAACCAGCAAGAATGATTTAGGAATAGTTACGAGAACGAGAGACAAAATACTATCATTTCTATTTGGAAAAGACTAGGTGACATCGCTAGTAATAATCAGCAGAGCGAAACACCTACTACTACACCGAACGAAGAAGCGGTAAGCAATATGGAGCAAGATTTAAACCAATCCACAGCAGGAGAGATATATGGTAAAGTTACAGCAGACCAGAATACAGGGATACAGACACTAGAAGACGCAAACAGTGTGTATAAAGCGATGAATGCTGCGAGAGTACAAAGTTTTAAGGATTTACAATTAACAAGTTCTGATGCTATAGCTGCTGCGATTGTTAGTGGTAGTATTGCAAGTGATAGCCAGCAAATGAGAGACCTTATGCAATACGACCCAGCTAAGTATCAAGAGATAAAGAATGCTGAAAAGCAACTAAGAGCGCAGATGAATATTAACAGTATAACTACAGGGGAAGGAGAATGGAATACATCTGCTACTAATTGAAGTTCTACATTAGATAGAGAGAAGACAGATTTTGCTGCGAATAATGCTAATTCCCAAACAAGTACTGCAGAGATACTAAAATCAGTAGACCAGAGCTTAAGTTCAAATGAAGCTGCATCTACTGCTAAAGAGCAAATGGCTACTATAGAAGCAGATATGGCTACGTTACAAAACAGGATGAAAAATCTGAAAAGAGAAGCGAATTCAGTTTTCAAATGAGACGTACCACAATATATTGTAAGTGCTTATATGGCAAATAGAACGCAAGAGATACAAGACCAGTTAAGTATACTAGAAAATAGATATAATGCAGCATATAGTAGATACCAACAAGAATGGGAGGAGACTAAACGAGCAGCAGAATATGACTTGAAAAAACAGGAATTGGAGATTAAGAGAGAGCAAGCAAAAGTCAACAATTGGGCGACTGAGCAAAGAATAATGATAGATTGGTCTAAAATTAGAAAAGATACTGATTTATCAGAAGAAGAAATAATGCAAACATTTGATAATTTTGTTAGCACTTATACAGAAGGGCAACAGTGAGGGCAATGTTGAGCATTTATTAAATCATACTTACGTCAATTATGAATAAACTTACCAAATATAAGTAGTTTAGAAAATAAAAAGGCTTTAATAGACACTAGTATATCAGAACCAACAGAGTGAGATATAGTAATTATGACGAGTCCAACGTATCCATCTAATTGACATATGGCTATTATTTCAAGTATAGATGATGATGGTACTATACATCTATTAGAATCTAATCGGAATGGAGACGAAAAAGTTCACACAACTAGAACTGTGAAACAATGAGATAGCAGTATTTTATGATATTATAGACCACAATCTGCATGATCGAAAAGCTCTTCTTCTGATAATTGAGATGGTTATTACAATCCTAATTATTCAGAGATATACTGAAAATTTTTGCAATGAAAATTTTCTGCATGAAACCAGTTAGAAAAAACCGCTAAAGGTCTATGAATAAGCATAGATGAACTAAGAAATCAAGCTAATGCACGAAAGGATGCACAAGCTAATAACATAGATGTCACATCAAAATTGGATGCATTAGAAATGCTTATATGACAAGATGTTTGAAGAACTTGAAGAATAACATCTCAATATACTGCAGTACAATATGCAAATTGAAATTTAGCAGATTTCGATGCTGCATATAATTTTATTAAAGATAATATAACATTTGATAAATTAGTAGACCTTAAAAAAAATTGAGCAACATTTGGGGCTTTATCAGATAATGAGCTTAGAGCTATTGGTAACGCTGCTGTGAAATTAAATAGAAATCTGACTGACAAAGATTTCTATACAACACTGACATACATATATAACGAGCTGTTAAGATGAATATGAAGAAACGAAACTTATACGACAGAACAAATAAAAAATCTTTATAACAGCAAACAAGGTACATGATCTGCAACTTTTGTGGATATTCCAACATGAACAGGTAATGCTAATAGTGACCTTAGTGACTTAGCTAATATGTAATATTTATATTACTAAATTTATTAAATATGGATAATACAACACAACAAACAACTTTAACATGACAAACTTCAATATTAGATAAATTGAAAGCTTTCGATAGGTTTAGAGAGCAGCAAAAGATAAATCTTTGAAATCAAAACATAGATAATCAGTTCAAATCTATGGAAAATTTATGTACTACAAGTTTGTCTGCTAAAGACCCAGAGACACAGAAAAAAGCAAAAAATTGTATGAAAATATCTGAAGCTTTAATGGCTGGTAGAGAAGCAGCAGCAAAGAATGGGAAAGATTGGAGTAATGCTACTGATAGTCAAGTATATGAGGCTCTAAAAGAGATGTATCCTGATATTAAAGATAGGATGGCAACATATATTCAAGATGATAATATGGATAGAGAGTGATTTAAAGCTCTTATGTGATGGGAAGAAAAGCAAAAAAAGACGATATGACAAAGTATAAAAGATATTTTGTCATGAAATTCATGAAATTGGTATGATACGCTCCCATTATGATTAAAAAGTACTATAGGGACATCTTTATGACTTGCTGAAGGGGTAATAGATGCATGAAGAAGAGTATGGAATAACCTTTGAGATATAAAAGAAATAGCTTGAAGTGACTTATCTTTCCCAGAGAAATATAACAAAATATTACTATGAGAGATTATAGCAGATAGCTTTTGATGAAGTGTTTGAGATGTCATAGGTTGATGATTATGAGGGTTTGTGAAAGGTATGACGACACAATATGCAAGGGATAAAATGTCCGATGCTGCATCAGGATTTTTACAAAGTCTTATGGAATCTAATTCTGGTGAAAAGATTATGAATTTTTGGAATTCTTTGTCTGATGAAGAGCAAAAAGAGGCTAAAGACTATCTGACATATCTTGATGGGATGTTAAATCTCATTGGATTAAAATGAGCAAAAGCTTCTAAACCTTTACTAGAAAAATGAGCTACAATAGTTTCTAAATGAATAGATAAATGAGTTGAGGCTGGAGAAAAAGGTTTAAAACAAGTATCGAAGGCAATAGAAGGTCAATATACAAAGAAATTAGTTGACCAAGCTGAAGGTAATATTAAGGAATTAAATCAGATAGCGGATAAGATAGGAAGAGGGAAAACAACTGACGTAAAAACTACAGTAGAATCTCTAAAAGAGATAGATATATCTAATGTGAAAACTTTTAAAGGATTAGATGATGCTATAGAGACAAAGAAGAAAGAACTCGTTACAGAAATAGATAAATTACTCGAATGATCTGAAGGAAAGATAACACTAGAAGATTTAGAAAAGATAAGAACAACAGAAGGTAAATATTGAAATATCGAGTATAAAAATGATTCTATAACTACCGCATTTGATGATTTAAGAAAGCTATATGAAGCTACTAATGACAATAAATCATTAGCAAAATTAGATGAGCTAGAAAAGCATTTTTATGAGAATTGATTTACAAGAAAAGAAGCTAATGACTTTGCTAGAGAATATTGAAACGAGTTTAGGAATAAAGCTTTTAACAAAGATTGAAGTAGGAAAATATCTAATGTTGGTGAAGGATATGAGAATACAAGGGAGCAAATAAAAGAACTTGTAAGAGAATGATTACCTGACGATACAGTTAAAAATCTTGATAAAAAATATTCACAATTGAAAAATACACAAGATTTAATTAAAAAAACAGTCGAAGAGGTAAATAAATTCCAAAGAAATCTGAAAGAAAATGGTCTATTATCTAAAATATGAGGTTGACTTGCTAAAACAGTTGAATTAGTAGGGCAAGGATTGACTTTAGGAACAGGTAAATGATTTATACAGAAGCTTGCTAAAAGTGCGTGATTATTGTCTGCAGATGCAGGGAAAATGACAATAGATGAGATAGAGAAGCAATTACCTAAACTATTAAGAAGGTTTAAAGAGCTAAATCAAAAGATACAGAAATCAGAATGAGTAAAAGCTGAAATTATGCTAAAGCAAGCAGAAAAAGAGTTCGCAAAAGCTTCTAAAAATTGGGATTGACTTGCAGGAGAAATTATATATAATAAATGATGAACATATGACTTAAAAAACAATGTTAATTTATGATGAGAAGATTTTACAAGTGTTTCACCTTATCCTAATAGAACGTTAATTATCCCTAAAGAAGAATTAACTGACCAAACTATTAAGGATTATGCAAGGGAAAACATGTCTGCAATAATGAGAGATTGACATGCTTTATGAGGTCGAGTTGATGATAATGATAAAGTCTATTTAGATGTAGCTGTTACATTGCCTAACAAGTACAAAGGGAAAGCTATTGAGTTATGAAAGAAATATAATCAAAAAGCAGTCTTTGACTTAAAGAATCTTGAAGAAATACCTGTATGATGAAATTGAAATGTTATGGAAGTAGACGAGAAAGTTGTTTGGGATGACATTAAAGACTTTTTAAAATAATAACCACAAACGTAAAATGACAAACACACAAGAGGTAAAGATGCCTATCTATGAGGCATTCCAAGAATCTTTACATGATGCTAAAAATGTAAAAGAAAAGTTCGAAGTATTACTCTGACTCTGGCCAGAAGAAGAGAGGGAACAAGCAAGAAAAGAGATGTGGCCAGGATTAGTGCAAGCTATTAAAGAGCATCCAGAGTATTATAAATGATCGGATGAGATTTTAGCTGATGAATGAATGAAAAAAAAGGAGGACTAACCTCCTCTTTTTTTACAAAAGAAAAAAGTCTGACCGAAATCAGACTTTTCTAAGGGTTTTTATGTACTATTTTATTGCAACCTTTTTAATCTCTCTTCTACAGTCTCTAATTTCTTACGATGGAGTTCGTTTGCATCGTGGAGTTTCTTTTTATAGTCTGCATCGTTAGTTAAATGTCGAAGTTCACTATTTTTCTCTATTGCTACAAGAAGCGTAGTTTTAAACTCATTAAGTCTCTTTATCTCTTCTAAGTTTCCGACTTTGACGTAAAGATAAGCATTAGAAAAGAAGCATTGACCACTTACTAATTCTGCAGGAGTATGCTCTACTTTATAGATATTCGTAGGGAGTTTTCAGTTTTTTCTCCCTTTATAGTTATCTTTAATATATCTCTCTCCTCCTCTAGCTATCCAAGAAACAGCATGTCAGTAAGTAGCTATTCAGAACGTAGTACCATTAAGAATACAATCTTCTCTATAGTCAGCATTGTATTTACTGTTTCCCTGGTATCAGCTACAAAGAGTATAATTCTTACTTAATATCTTATCTACTGTATTAGTATCATAAAGACTTACTCTATAGTAAGCTACTTTTCATAAATCAGAATGGTATTTATTCCAAAAATCAGCTACTAAGTTTACTGCATCTTTTACATACCGTCACTCCCCTTTTATTCTCCCTCTTTGATAGCTTTCTTCTACCATTGCGTCTATCTCTTTTTGCATGAATTGGTAGTTGAACAAATCAGAAATAGCTCAAAAAGCTGAATACAACGTACAATCTTGTGTTCAACTTTGATTGTATTCATAAATCTTCTCGTCTTGCTTTTGCAGTTCTGGTAATCAGTCAACATCTCCACCAGTAAGAAGATAGTCAGTTTGTGACTCGCCTGTACCTAAACACCCTCCAATCTTTGACTCATCAATAGGTCTAGGCATAAATCTAAAATCTCTTAGCATAATATAAAATAAAAAAATAAAAACTATTTGATAGCGTGATGATCGTACCGTTCGTAAGGGTCGTCAGGGTCTCTACTCGTCAGTACGTCTATTAACCGTCTCCTTACATCCTCCCTTAAAGCTCTTTCACTCAAAGAAACAGTCGTTAAAAGCTGGTCTGCTATCATCTTATTAGCAAATAAGGTATGGAGTGCTTGGTGTGTGTTATTCTTTAGCATTTCGACGTTGCAGTCCTCATTGCTACCATACATAGACTTAGGGAGAATATGATGTTTAGAATACTGATTTCTCTTGCTCATTAGCTGGCTGATAATGGGTAAAATAACATTAGCAAGATAATAGTGATAAGAATAACCCAAGTAAGTTTACATATTTGTATATTTCCTAGTTTCATTTAGCTTTTAAAGAGATTAAAGCTGATATAGCGTCTTTGAGAGAATAGAACGTGGAAGCAAACCCTTTATACAGTACAAATTTGTTTTTGTATAATCGCTCCAGCTTTATAACCTTATTCTCTTTTGAGACTCTATATATACTGTACCCAATGTCTCTTTTTGCTATTTTGTATTTCCAACCCATTTCTAATAGGTTAAGGGATAAATTATTTCTTATTCCCCTTTAGTTCGTCCATAATCCGTTTTAAGTCTCTAGAAATCTCTACGAGTTTAAGTTTAATCTCGTCTTTACTCATATCTATCTCTATTACTCTCTTCTCTAGCTCCTCCGCTTTTTTCTCCATTAGTTTTATTCTATTATTGAGATTAGCCCACGTTGTACCTAGTCAGAATACGAAAAGGATAAAGGTAACAAGAGTTCTAGGGTCTATGATGTAATTATATATCGTCTCCATCTTCTTCCTCTTGTGTTGTATCTAAATCGTATCAGATAACTACTGTTTGCTCTGTAGGGGATTCATATGAAGTCCTAACACTTCCCCAGTTTTGTACGAGTTTCCATACGTCATAAAAGATAGTAGCACCTGTACCTAGAGCTAGTCCTAGGAGGACTAAAGCATTGATAGAAAGCTGAAACTCTAAGAAAGGAGCAATAGCAAACGACGCACAAACTCCAAGCAGAAAGCTAAGTATGATATTGAGTGTTACAGCGTATTTACCTACTAAGTCCTCGTATGCAGGTTTAGCGAAGTCTACTATTTTTGTTATCACTGTTGCTGTGATAATAAGAATAAGAAAGGTTGTGTGCATTGTTATAAAAAAAGGAGGTAAAATTGTTTATTAGACCATATTTAAAATGGGTGCAATTTTAAAATTTTAGGAATGCACCCTGTTAGTATATAGTACAATCAGATTTATTTCTTAACTAAGCACATGGAAGTTAAAAGCGTCTATATGGATTTACAGGAAGGGAGGAAGAAAGGTAACGTATGGAAGCTAGAAAGTGAGGCATTTAAAAAGCCAATAGAAATAAAAATCTGATATGAGAACAAAGAACTTAAACAATTTGAGGATAAAGTAGACGAGCTAAAAAGGGAGCTAAGGCATAACGACGACTATCACGACGCTTTAACTAAAGAGATAAACAAAGTGAAAGACACCGTAGACAGTATAGGGGAAGTAACATCAATTTACGGAGACGAGACGAGAAACCTTAATGATAAAGTAGAGAGTCAGAAGAAAGAGACAGCCCAGCTTTATAAGGTGATTGCTGATATGAAGACGACGATAGAAACATTGAGTGGCACAATTCTCCATCTCCAAGAGCAAACGAAGCAGATTTCACAAAAGGTAACGAAACAACCTACGGTTATACACGATAAATGTTTCATATCTTGACGTGAGAGTTGTGGGGTTGGGATGATAAACCTACCTGATGGGGAGTATTTGATGATAGCGAAGTATATTGTATGAGAGCATAACGAGTATGTATTGAACAGGGAGGATTTGATTATAGACAAGATAAGTGTGGAGGGTCAGCATTATATTCCTTTTTATAAGTTGGAGTGAGGTACAGAGTTAGATACTCCTACAGCAACTATCTATTATGATTTAGCATTTATTCCTATCTAGAATGTATGTGTATGTAAGTGATAAGTGAAACATCATCATGAAAAGTAATATAAAGCTGACAGGGCTACAAAATAGATATAGAGAATACAGTACCAACTATACTATGACTGACAACCTCATATTTGAGGGGAGTAAAGTCATAAAATACGAAAACTCTAAACAATACATCGAAGATACCAACAGATACCATATAACAAAAGAGCTAGAAAAAGAGAAAAAGAAGAATGAAGAACTAGAGAAAATAGCAAATATGAAAATCACTAAAGAAATGAGACTAGAGAGAAGATGAGAAGATGCTAAAGAGTATCACAGAAAACTTTATTTATTAAGAAATATGAGATGATTGCAACAATCGTAATGACTGGAGAATGGCAAGAACTACCCATCGATATTGGGATAGAAGTATCAAAACTAGCAGATAGATTAACTCCTGGTGATAAAATAACTGATAGTTTTGGTGCATTATACGACTCCATATGTATCACAGCTGGAGAGGATAACGGTGGTACGGTGCTTGTGTCTGACTACACAGAGGATAATCAGACGAACGATGGGAACGTAGCAGACTATATAGAGCTAGCTCCTAGTGGTAGAATAGAACTACCTTGGAATAGGCAAGTACAAGCTTTGAATAGACCTATTGTTATGTGACAAGCTGGGGATATTCTCAAAGTGATAGCTAGATAAGCTTTTTATTATTTAATTTAGTAAACAATGACTTTAAAGAGACTACGAGACACGACAACAAAACAAATCGTGTGGATTATCTGACCTTCAGGGAAACCTTGTCAGGCGTGGATTAACAAAGAAGGAACAATGGTATATGTCTACGACTGATCTAAACGGTTTGGTGCGTCAGTAGACGATTTACCTGATGGATATGTGTATGGCTCACAGCGAAAACAAATCAATCCTGAAGACACGGTAGGTTTCTATGATACGAACAAACCTACTGAACTCTTCGACTGGGATGCTGGAGACAAAGCAAGATACTATTTCAAAGATTGGGATGGTACAATCTTACAGCAAGGAACAGTAGACGAAGGAGAGACACCTGAATATACTGGAGCAACTCCTACAAGAGAAGCTACTGCACAGTATACCTATACATTCACAGGACGAGCACCTGCTGTATGACCTATTACTAAGAAAACGGAGTATGTAGCACAATACAGTAGCGTAGTGAATGAGTATACTATCAACTTCTTAGACTATGATGAGAGTGTAATCTCTACAGCTACATTAGCATATGGTGCAACTCCTACTGTACCTGAAGACCCTACAAGAGATGGATACAGGTTTACTGGATGGTCTCCTGAAGTGGCAACGGTTACTGGAGACCAAGACTATACAGCACAATATGTAGCAGTACGAGATATTGCTATCTCTCCTAAAGAGGATGATACTGGAACTGTAGATATTGAGAGTATAGCTGTAGACGAAGGTACAACGATTAGTGCTAATGATAACGTTTTGACTATTGGTACTACGGATATTACAGCAACAGCAGCAGAAGGGTATCAGTTCACGGGTTGGGAGGTGGAAGAGAGCGGAGACCCATTACCAGAGACAGTTACTGGAGACTTAGGTATAGTAGCTGTATTTACAGAAGTTCTATAAATTTATTTCTAAACTAATATACAATGGCTAATACGAAGATAGTAGAGGGGCAAAAACCTTATACATGAGGTGCTGGGATAGATGTGGATAACGTCAATAAAGTCATTAGTCTCTTACTAAGAACGGAGGATAATCTCTTGCAAGTGAATGATGACGACGAACTCTATTGCGACCTTCAACTAGCAAACGGGATAGCTCCTACTGATACATTTCCTGTAGGGGTTACTACTGGGATTGTCAATGCTAGTGATGGATGGGAACAGAATGGATTACTCCTGCACTACGAGACAACAAGTGGAGCATATGCACAATGGCTCTATGGAGCTGATGGAAAGCTCTATTTTGACGGAGGTACTGGAGTATTTAGACAGGTATACTATGGAGACGATATTGGGAACGCGTTACTCACTATCCAAAAGAACGGTACTACTGTTGCTACCTTCTCAGCTAATGCTACGAGTAACGTTACAGCTAATATCACTGTCCCTACAGCACTATCAGATTTAACCAACGATCTAGTGAATGATGGGAACTTAACGATTAAGAGAAACCACACTACAATAGCTGAGTTTAGTGCTAATGATGCTACAAATGTGATAGCTGATGTAGCTGTCCCTGATGTTATCAACAATACAACGACAATAGATAGTTCTAATGCTCTTTCGGCTGCGATGGGTAAAGAGTTGCAAGACCAGATTAACAATCTGAATGCTGTTGGTAGGTTTCTTAGTATTTGGGATTGTACTACAGGATTACCTCAGACTAGTCCTACTACGTTACCATACACCTACAAAACAGGAGACTATTACATTATTGGGACAGTAAGTACTGCTACTCCTCCAGTGAACTATAAGCCTACAGGTAGTCAATACACAGGGGTTGCTAGTACGACAACAGAGACTGTATCAGTAAGTGTAGGGAATATGTATGTATATGATGGTACTACTTGGATTTTACAATTATCAGGAGGGCAAAGTTTCCCTATAGATAATGTGTTATCTCCTACATCAACGAATGCTGTAGAGAATAGAGTTGTTACTAATGCTCTTGCTGGTAAGATAGCTAAAGTTACCTCTCCTACTACTGATAATTTAGCAAGTCTCACTGCTACTGGAGAAGTAGCAGATGCAGGGATAGCTAAAACAGCAGTAGAGCTGTCTGCGAATAAAGAAACAGGTAGTACGCTGACTGACTCCACGGATAAATACCCATCAAGTCATACAGTACTCGAAGCTATCGGAGGGATAGTATCATGAGTAGCTAGTGTAAACGGTATGACAGGGATTGTTACCCTAGATGCTGATGACATCTCAGATACAGGGACGACGAATCAATGGACAAACGCTACAGAGAAAGGGACGTGGAATGGGAAACAAGATGCTCTTACTCTACCATCTACTCCTACACAATGAAACCTAGTAACTTGGGGGGCAGATAACAAAACGTTTGCTGATGGTGGAGCTATCCCTAACGGCGTGATCGTTGCGTCTACTGCACCATCTCCTGCTACGGAGGGTATGGTATGGTATGATACAACGAATGATATATTAAAGTGTTATGATGGGACGAATTGGAACGGTGTTGGAGCAGTGGTATCAGTGAATGGTAACACTGGAGTAGTTACCGTATCAGAGTTTACTCCTAGTGGTACTCCTGCAGTAGGAGACGTAGTAACAAAGACAGCGAATGGATACGAGCGAGCAACACCTAGTGGATGAGATGTAGGGATAAGTACACAAGCGAACAATATCTTAACATCAGGAACAAAACTCTGGTGTGGTACACAGGCTAACTACGAGAACCTAGGTACGTATGATAACAACACGATTTACCTAACTATCTAATCAGACTTTTATAACTGTTTAAGTAAAAAATGTGAGTTTATTTTTATCCCAGCTGAGTAGAAACAGAGCTAAAGAACGCATATATTGGAGAGTATCAGCCGCCTAAAGAATTTAACTGAGACTTAAGTTTGGCGACACAACAGAATAGAACTTCGTTCACGCCTTCTTATTCAGGGGCTATCTATGAAGTAATTCTAGATGATACAGGTACGAAAATGTTTATTGGTAACGCTACAGGAGGATGACACGGTGGAGGAATATTGCAATATACTCTACCTACTGCTTGGGATATCACATCAATCAATACAAGTGGAACTGTATATTGAGTTGGTACTTGGAGTAGGGATTATCCTAACCCTTGCTTCTGCGATAATGGAAATAAACTATTCAATTGATACAGTAGCAGTGGTACATATGCTAGATACGACCTATCTACAGCTTACGACTTAACAACTGTTGACTGGGATAACCCTGACTATACTATCTATATCACAGACCAATATTGAGCTTGAATACAATCAGTAAGTGCGGATGGTAAAACTTATCTCATAAGACCTGGAGTTGCTAGTAGTCTAACGTACTCAACGACAACTACAGCACGAGAACCTATCGATCAACAAATATCATTGCTTTCTCCTGGTGGAGTAATCACTGGTACATTCTGCAACGAAGGAAAGAATATTATTGCGATGAACGGAGGAAGTTTAACAAAGTATGAACTCTCAACCCCTTATGATGTAACTACCTTGAACACTACTCCTGTACAGACACAAGCTACAGGATTGACAGGTAACCCTCGAGGAATACACGTAGATAGATATGGAGACAATATATATCTCAACGTCAACAATGTAATCTATAGATACAATCTAGTTTAATTGATTACCAAAAAGCAAATGTGATACAAACTACAGAGAATATACGTCTGAAGCGACAAGGTGCGACCTGTAACCACGCCGACACGGAACGGAGATTTAAGTAAAGCTACAGTTCAAAACAGGACTTCGTTCACTCCTACTAGGCAATGAAGAGTTCAAGAGATATTTTTTAATGATGATGGGACTAAAATGTTTCTTGGAGAGGACGGCTATGGAATAGTACAAGTATGGACTTTATCCACCCCACGAGATATTACAACAGCAGGGAATAAAGTGTCATTATCTTTGGGATGGAGTAACTCTCCTAATCCTTTCTTCTGCGACGATGGGAACAAATTCTTTTGTAGAGATGGTAACGCAAATACTTTCTATAGGTTTGATTTATCTACACCATACGATATATCGTGAATAGATATATCACACCCAGATTATTCATGTAACATTCCTGATGCATACTCCCCAGCTTTCCAGTCAGCTAGTGCAGATGGTAAGACATATATATTCAGGGCTGGGGAAACTACTGCGTTATCTTATATAACCGTAGCTGATGCACGAGAACCTGCTGGATCGCAAACACGACTATTGACAGGGACGAATAATGTAAGGAGTGGAGTATTCTGCGATGATGGGAACTATCTAATAGCGTCAGATGGTACAACGTTGCAAAAGTATGAAATGTCTACGCCGTACGATGTAACTACTCTCAACACTACTCCTGTACAGACACAATCTACAGGATTGAGTGGTTTTATTCTTGGGATATATGTGGATAAATATGGGGAAAATATCTATATAACTACAGTAGACCAACAACAAGTAAACAATATTGTTTATAGATATCATTTAGTATAACTTTTTATCTCATAACCAATAATACACGATGGCTTGTGGAGGAAGCAGGAAGTGAGGGAGAAGAAAATAATCTCCTAAAAGAAAAACTCTGTGGATATACAAATATCACACAGTGTTTTTTTATAACGCTTAAAATTTTTCTTATAACGAAACTACCTAGTGTTTCTACTTGAAATAAATAGAGAAATAGTTTCTAATCTTCTCAAAAAACGTTCTGATTGTCATTATCTCAGCAAAGAACATAAAAAGCTAACAACGTCATCTTGGATAGCACACAGCATCGTAAGACTATCTTTTGCACAGTACTTATTCCCCAACTCTTGCACCGCTTTCTCGTAATTTATCTTTCTCTTCTTCACTAGCCACGTCAAGAACCCGTACTCCTTAGAGATAAGGAGCATTTTTGAGAAATTAGCTCTGATAGTAGCAAAATGGAGTTCTTTGTCGCTATCCATCCCTCGAGCGTTCTTAGTGGAGGTTCTCTCTTCTTCGTATTGGTTTAGGAGTTTGATGAGTTTAAGCATTGTGATGTTATAAAAAAATAAATGTCATTTATTCGCAAACGAAAACACCGTCGTCTCACTTAGTAAACTTAGGACTAGCGATGAAGACAGTACCGTTACTATCTTCTCGCCTTCCATACATTCCGTCCATCCCTAAGAAGGTGTAAGTCTTATCGAATATCTTAACTGTTGTTCCTTTCTTTAGTTCTCGAGATTCGTAGGTATTTTTCTTTTTCATTCTTTATAAATAAGAGATAAAAAGCTGATTATTCCACACTTCACATTTTTCAGTAGATTTGGGGAATAGAATTACACATTTTTCAAAGTCGCAGGGTGAGTCATCCAGTCCCTGCCCGGTCGTACGCCCACTTTGCATAGTAATGAACTATGCCATCTCGGACTCTCTTTCCCCATTCCCCAAAACAACAATTTTTGCTCATTTGGGGAATTAGTCAGTATAGTGCATTGTATTGAGTATATCGTGAGGGAGTTCAGCCTCATACCTCGCTCTCCTTAGCTTCTTGATTATCCTTCTATACTCTGACTGTCTTATCCTGCGTCTATGCTTATTCTTGCATTGTTTGCATTTGCACAGTCAGAAGCCCATAGAGATATGAATATTACTGTACATTTATTTTAGGTAAGAGATTAAATCATCTATATAATTGTCAGATATAGATAGTAGCATTAGCACTTGTTGACATAAATTATAATGACAACCTAATATAAGTTCATAGAATTCTCAGTCAACTTTAACATAAGTGCGTTTTGCTATTTCATTACTATCTATCTTATCCTGTTTAACTAACCATTTAACGAAGCCATATTGAGAAGAAATTAGATAAGCCTGACTTACATCTCGTGAAAGATATTTTTCGCTAAATCATTCTCCATTTGGAGTGTCGCTTACTACGTATTTATAATGTAGTTGGTTATTCTCACTGACTTTCCATTCAGCTTTATTATATTTCTTTCCTTTTTCAAATTCATTAAGCAACTCTAATAGCTTTCAGATTTCTTTCTTTTCTTCCATCTTTTGTAAATTAAATAAATAAATCTGAATTCCCAAATCACAAATTTTTTACTGTTTGGGAAATGGAATAAACCTAGTCATAAAGTCATTCTTCATAGATAAGCTCATCATCTGCTCACATAGAATGCTCATACTGTGTCTTGTATATGTTCTTAGCTTTCATATCTTCATCAAAGTATTCTCTGTCGTATGCACTTAGTTCTTCTCTCAGTTTATCTATCACAGAGTTTAGTCATTTAATCTCTCATTCAAGACTAGCTACCTTTATATTCAGCTTTTTATTTTCTTCTTCTAATTCTTCTATTCTCTTTCACTTATACATACACTCTTCTATTCTTAGATTGTATGCCTTTAATAATCAATCGTAATCTAGTTTCATTACCACATAATTAAATAATAAAAGTCTGATTAGTCTTCTTCTAAAGGTTTTTCTATTAGCACTATTTCTTTCATACTATCTTTAAATTTCTCTATATATGGAAGAATAGAATAGAAATCTGTTCCTCTAAAATAAGTTGTATGGTATTCATTATTCTCATCAATAAATACTACTCTCCAATTTAAGTATTTACTCATCTACATTAATATTACTAAGTAAAAAGTCTTCAAGCTCATTCTCATCTTTCAAGGAACTTTCTATAACTCGGTATCTATAATCGTATTGGTTAATCAATATTTCTTTATACATACCATTAACAGCATTTACCCACACTCAATTTTCTGATTTTATCATTCCATTCTCTACGCAGAATTGCCATAAACCTGACTCTTTGCTTACTAATTCTCTTGTTGATTTCCAAAATTGTACAACATTATGATTCGACCAAAACATCCAATTATAAATTCAAACATATTGCATTTTCCAACTTATATTAGTTATTCTTTTATCTCCAAAAGGAACTCGTCCTTTCTTTATTAATTTATTCAGTAGTTCTTCTAAAGTCATATTATTTATTTTCACTAATATAAATCATACACTCCAAGACTCGAACTTGGTCTAAAAGCTTTGGAGGCTTTCGTGCTACCAATTACACCAAGTGCATATATTGAGCAGACTAGGGTTGCTGATTTCTGCTCTGTGGTATAACATACGATTTATACCAATCTTCAAACTCAGCTTTTGTACACAAGCTTTGTTTGCATCCGCCTACCGTTATTAACTAGCCTTAAAGTTATAAACTGGTTTAATATGTTCTTTGATTACACATACATCTCATATAACATCTTGTATATTGTCTATGCTCTTATAAGCCATTGGACTTTCATCTAATGTGGCTTCAGATACGCAACTAGAGTATATTCATTCCATAGATTTCTTAAAGTCTTCTACTGATATTGTAGCCCTAGCCTTTCATCTTGACATTAATCTACCAGCTCAATGTGGGAGTGAGTTATTTCGCTCTTTTCAGTTATCTCATTTACTTTCTACAATAAATGCTCAATCTCTCATATTAATAGGTATTAGATTTTCTCATTCATTCCTGATAGCTCACTTTCTAATTATTCAGTCTTTATCTATATAGTTATGTACAGTTTCTCTCAAATATTCTGACTCAACTCATAGGAATTGTAATATTTTTAGAGCCATACACATTCTATTAAGTTTGGCATAGTCTTTACAAATCAAAGCATCATTGATATAATTGTCCTTATCTTCTCATCGTAAATATGCCGTATCTTTATCTATTGAATTATCTTGTGCTTTGTGATATATTTCTTTATAAGATTGTATTTCTCTTTGTCTTCATTCAGACTTGAGAAAGTCTATCATTTCTGTTCGTGTTTTTCATTCAACTTTAACATCGCTTTTGCATTTCTCATAAGCGAGATTTTGATAATACTCACATACTTGTTTTCATAAGTATCTACTTCAAGAATGGATAACTAAATAATAATATCATTTATCATCTTTATCTATTTCTATGAAGTGGTTTCATCATCATAGAGTTCATATAGATAATTCAGCTCTTTCTCTATCTATATGCTCTTTACATACTAATTTGTCTAAATGTAATCATTCTTTATCTAATAATTGAAACTTATCATTTATCTCAAATCAACTTGGGATATTCTCTCTTATGTATTTATCTAAAGCTTCAAAATCTATTTCATCAGCTTTGAATTTAGCATAAGCCATTCAGCATCATATATCTACTCATACTAAGTTAGGTATAATCTTATCATTAATATTAGAAGTAAATCATATAACACATCAAGCTCAAGCGTGAGCATCTGGCATTATTGCTATATTGCATCATTCCATTACTTGATTATTACAAATATCTTCTATCTGTTTTATGGCTTCATCTTCTATTGATTTGCAGTGCATTATTGCAGTTGCATATTCTCATTTTATGTTTTCCATCTGATACTCTTCCAGTTTTTTCTTTAGCTCTTGTATTTCTTTATCTTGTTCTTCTATCTCCTTATGTAATCTCTCAACTACCATCTGTAATCCATCTCTCTCTCATATCAATTTTGCATTCTCTAATTTCAGCTTTCTATTCTCTTCTCTAAGCTCCTCAATCTCTATTGCTTGATTGTCGTTCTCACTATCTAAACTTTCTGCATAAGCTCTCAGATTTTTAATCTCTTTTTCTAGTTCTTCTAAGTCATACACACTTATATTTATTGTTGTGCTCATCTCCTCCACAAAAGTTAAATCATAAACAGGCAGTTTATACTCATACCTAGGAGTAGGGTCTGGCGACTCGATAGTATCAGCCATACAATAGCGTCGCAACTAGTGTAGCAACTCCGCAAATCGTTCTTCTTGCGGGGCTTGGATTCGAACCAAGAGCGTCGGCCTTATGAGAGCCGAATGCTTACCACAGCACCTCCCCGCATTAACTCCTACTGCTTAGGTGGGTTATGGAGCAGTAGGAGAAGCTGATTATTGGTTGAGCAGTCACTCCTTTAGGGACTGACAGCCCATTTACTACTACTGTAACGGGTCTGACAGTATTACAGTAGTAGAGATTTCGTTGAGGGTGAGCGGTTCTACCTTTAGGGTATCATCGCCCATTACTCCGTCGCAGTTATTCTGTGGAGACAGCACTGCAACGGATGTTTTTTATCTCCTCGGGGATTGTAAGGGTCGCACTTACTACGTAACTTACTATGCAGAAAGCTACGCTTCCTGATATCCCCATTTACAGCCTCTGCAGTCTGCACGTCTGCAGAGACCGCTCTACATGAAAACAACTGGCAACTCTATCCTTTAGGGGTAGAGCTACCCTGTCAAGTTATAAACTCACTATTAGGTAACGTCTCTATCCAAGCTACAAACTCTCTCCAATCAGGAAGTAAGTGATTCTTCCTCTGATTGTAGATAGTCTTCAATTGGCGATAGTTCGTTACCATCCTAGCTGTCAGTTCTACTCCTGATGGGATATTATACAATATCCTCAACTTGTTTTCCTCTGTCTTGTCTTTGTTGTATTCATCTATCAATTTCAATATCTCCTCCTTAGAAGTCTTAGTAACAAACTCATTAAACTCTATATCCATAGTAGTTATCTTGTGCATTGTAGACATACTAGAGACGAAATCTAAGAAGTGATACCTCTGTATCTCTGGTCGAGCTTTCAATGACGCTGTAAGGTCGAACTCCACTACTATTCCATTCAGGAAGTTATCATGTCAGCTCCCTAGAGGAGCATAGGACAACCTAGACGCTCTCTTGGAGTGTACCTCTAGATTGTCCTGTATCTCCTTGCTGATATCCTCGGAGTAGTGAGTCAGCATTGGATACCCTGATGCAACGGTCGACTCTTTCAGTCAATATACGTTAACGTTTGAGATTTTGGGCATTTGTTCTAATCTTTAGAAATAAATTGCATACTATAGTTAGCAAAACTTATCCTCCCAGTTCTTCTTGTACCAAGCAAGGTCTATTTTTGCATTATAGTATCTCTCTTTCCATTCCTGCACCTGCTCTCTCAGTAACTGGTTCTCTATCTCCAACTTCACTATCTCCTTCAGGTCATCCATTGAGCTCTCTTCTAGCTCGTCGATTCTAGCCTTGATGTCTTTCCGGCTTTCTAGTTCTTTTTTGCTCATCTTCATAGAATGCAATAATTATAAACAGTATAGTAAGTGATCTTCATATCAGAACTAATAGATTGGGTATCTTCTCCATTTTTGTATCTCTGCAGTATCTCATCTCTATATGGCAACCAACTATAATTTTTACTGAATTTACGACTATGTTTTCTTTTAATTTTTGGATTATTATTGTCTCCTCTGTGATTTTGTTCTCAATACTTATAGCTAACATACGATATAATCGCTCCAACGAGCAGATAAAACAATAAATTTACTAGTGTCATTTTCATAAGAATTAAGTAGTAAAAATTATATTTGTAATAAATCTATAACTTTTGGGCATTTTATAAGTCAACTATGTATTTTTTTATGGCACGACTGACAACAAAATACAATTTTACTCCAGTCATCCATACATCAATAGGAAGGATGATGCATAACTATCTTATTTTTATTTCCACAAATTAAGCATTTTTTAGGTCTTAGAGATTTTTTTCTTACATATAAGATTGCTTTTTGATGAAATGTATCTCGATTAAATCATAACTCATTGTTATGTCTTTCTCTATTATTTTTTTGGCATTTAGATACCTTATCTTTATTATTTTCTCTGTATTTTCTTTTATATCAATCTACTTTTATTTTATTATTTTCTACTCGCCTTTTACCACGTTCAAGTATCTTTTGTTTATTTTTATAGTAGTATGCTAACCTTTTTATATGTCTACAAGATTTACATTCATTTCTAAATCAGAATTTTTTACAACTATCTTTATTATAATTATCTGAACGCAATAGCTTTCAACACATACTACATTCAAGATATAATTCTCATCACTCATATTTATATTTTCTCATCAGCTTTATGTATAAATATAAATCTATCTTTTACATAGTCTTTACACTTCATTCATTTTATTATACGGTCTGGTCAATAATAGCGTGTTCATCCTTTCCGCTTCTGATAGCAATACTCAATCTGATACTCCCATGAGTTGTAATACTCTTGAGGTAGCTTATGCCACCTAGTATTCATCTGACACAATCCATACGAGCGTCAGGAGTCTCACTTAGCTTTAGGATTCCAGCCTCAATTCTCACATTCTATCATAAGCACGAAATCCAATCATCATAAGTCATACGCTCTTTGTACCATCGATTGTCTATCGTCTCATGTAGCAAATCATGTATGCAAGATTTGTACTTGTTGTGACCCTGTAGCTATCCCCTCCAATATCGGCTCTGGAGGTTGATACCCCAAAGCTGTCTGCAGGAGGAGAGCTACGGCGTAGAGATGTATCATTACTAATCATAAGAATTAAAACGCATCGTAGAGCTTCTTAGCATTGTACAGCATCTGTGCTGACTTGAATAGTCAGTAGAAGGTCTCAATCTCACTAGAGCTGAACTCAAACACCTCGAAAGGTTCGTCCATCTCATCCTTCGCGAAGCGTACAACTATCACTCCATCGATAGTCTCACCAGTCTCTTCACAGTAAGCCATCGCATAAGCTGAAGTCTGCATCCCATACTCCAGTTTGCGTATCTTGTTCGACGTCTTAAAGTCTACCAAGTATCTCTTGCCATCTATCACTGCAATCGCGTCACAGATACCAACGTAGTTGTACTTGTTAGAATACACGAAACGTTCAGATGCAAGCCACTCGATTTCACGCTGTCCAGCTCGATTAAGAAACCCATTCACTGCATTCACAACCTGTGGGTCAGCAGGGAAAGAAATATCTCATTTCTTGATATATTCCTCCGCCCAAGCATGAGCCTGTGTACCAATGTTAGCTGACTCCTCCTTCTTCTCCTTGTGCTTATTCACAGCAATCTTCACTTCCTCGTCAGTTCTCTTCTGCACAGGAAGAGAGAGAAGATATTCAGAGCAGAGCCTACCAGCTCGTATCAGCAACGCTTCTGACTTGTCGACTATCCCACAGATACGTGATACAGACGGGATAGTCTTCCAATCAGACTTCTTGTCTCCTATCGCCAGCTTGTACTGATGACTCTTAGGATAGAAGACAATCGTTTTGTCGTACATCTTGATTTCTTCAGTCTCCGTCATCTTATTTGTGATTATCAATGAAGTAAACCAAGTCTTCAGCTTTATTGTCTGTTAAGACATACTCCCCAGCCTCTACCTTCTGTTTCAAGATTCTAGCTTTCTCTATGTCTCATTTCTCAATCACAGTGTCAACGAACCTGTCACCATTAGGTGCAGAAGCTCTCTTAGCTCCTACTCACTGGGCGTCTGTGTCGTCCCCCACTATTTTTAGTGAGAGGAGAGCGACGGTGTTATACCTACGTCAGTAGGTGATTACCTTACCCATATCTTGAGGGGATAGTGTGCTATCCAGTGGGAAGTTAGAAGACAATGACTCGCTGGAGTCGATATTGTGGATTGTAGTACGTACATACGTAGCTCCTTCCTCATGCACCACACAAGACGTCTCTAGTATTCAGAGCTCATCCATCTTGTCTTGGATAACATCCCATATCTGATCCAGTGTAGCGTACTTGTATGACCGCTTACCACCAGTCCCAGCCTCCGCATTCTTACCAATACGAAGATGTAATTTCTGAAGCTCGAATAGCTTCTCTTTTAAAGTTTTCTTAGTTTCCATCGTAGATTTTCAAATAATTAAAATAAAAGTTAATCAGTCAAATACATAGCGAGATAGTTAATATACATCTCATACCAAGCAGGAGTATCAATGATTTTGTTTATCTCCTCGTCTGTGTAGTCCTTCGAAGATAACAGGTCATATGCATATTCATAACAGTTTTGCTCAAAGTAGTACATCAGTGTATCCCACTCTGTAGTTCACGGTTCGGCGTCTCCACACCTGAACGCATAGATTGCAAGCAGCAGAAAATTTCTGCCTTGTGATTTTGTCGTTTCCATTGTAGATTTTATGTTAAGAATTAAATCTTGTCAGTTGGTAACGCTTGTTTAGGTGCATACTTTAACATGCATTTCTTGAAGTACGTTTGATTTTTGGATTCTTGTATTTCCACAGTGTTTGCATGCGTTCGTTTGCTTCCATTGTGATACAAGATACCAATTACCAGCGTCCTTCAGTCTTCCCAATCGTAGACTTTCATGCATTCGTAGTCCCCATTCTCTCCATGCTCTTTGAGATAATTTTCAGCTCAAACTTTGATTTTATGCTCAATGTATCTCTCGTACCTATTAGCATCGTCCTCTTTTTGCTTCGCCAACATCTGCTCTGCACTAGGGATTTTTTCTCCATGTGCTTTCATTCTTCCGTACGTAAACCGTATCTGAGATTCTGTCCAACCTCATTGTTCACCAGTTTCGAAGTAGTTACGAACTAAGTACTTCTGCTCTTCGGTTAAAGGGGGGATCTTGACTTGATGTATCATGATTGTGATTAGTAGCATGTAAAGCATTTGATTTCTCAATATCTGCCATTACTCTAGCTCTGTACCTTTCCAGCGACCTTTGTTTTTCAAGCTCGGCGGGGTCGAGGATTATTTCATCTTCTCGTCTTTCCCCGTTTATGTATGTCGTGGGAAGTGGTATATATCAATCTTTCCGCTTTTTAGAGTTCAACAAACGTTTGACTCAATCTATCGCTTGTTGTTGTTTTTCCAGTGGTAACCTTTCAAACTTCTCTTTTGCTTTTTTCTTATCTTGCTTGTTAGGGTAGATATTCCAGAATTCTTCAAACTCAATTTTCTCTTTTTCTTTTTTTTCTTTTTTTGTTTTAATTTTTTTATTTTTTTTATTTTTATTATTATTATTATATATATTATTATATTTATTATATATATATTCTCTTTTTGCTTCTTTTTCTCTTAAATCCTCGGCGTCGTCGTTTTGCTCCACTATGTTTTTACATAGTTCTTGACTAGTATCTCACGAATCGCAAAACTCTATATTTTCATATTTTGTTTTTTGCTCCAGTTTGCTACACTCTGCTCCAATTTGCTCCAATTTGCTCCAATTTGCTCCAATTTGCTCCACTGCCTTTTTTTGTGCTTCTTGACTGGCTTTTCGTTTTTCGTCTCATTTTGTGTATTGATTTCATTTATTTTTCTTTGCGTTGCTCTTCAATGTATCAGATTTTTCTGTACTCTTATCTATAAGACACATTGAATATTGTAGTAACGCTCTAATAATTGGGTCTGTTGGTAGTTCTCTATACAGTCAATACTTAGCTAGAGCTACGAAGTAATCAGCTTTCATCTTATCATCTTTAAGTTCAAGTCATGCATCAAGCATTACTTTTTCGAATTTGAAGCTATCATACATCCTAACAGAAAGCAAGAAGATAAAGCAATCAGTACTACATAGAATGGATTTGCTATAGTAAGCACTATCACTCCTATAGTCATCAGTAGTTTTGTCATTTTTTTGTTTTCAGTAGAGATAAAAACGTTTTTGATTTTCTACTTGATTTTTACGGTCTAGTACATAAAAAGAGTATTTATAACTATGTTGCAATTGGACGGGTCTGCCAAAGCAACACAGATATAAATACTCTTTTCTGCGTGACCCGTGTATTCTATCTCAGAAGCAACGGCTCACACTCTCTTTGAACATAAAGAAAAGCCGATTAGTTCGATACTAACCGACTTTATAGAGATTTCTATATAGTAGGACATAGGCTTGCACCTTTGACCTTATCCTTAAGAGGGATCTGCTCTACCAACTAAGCTACACTCCCAATAAGGACACAGTTAAGTATCTTCTTAGCTTCTTCGATTAGCTATAATATAGTCATTTTTATTTAAAAATCAAGAGATTTTTTTCCTAGTTCGTAACTAGCTTTTTTTTATTTTTGTTATTTATGTGAAAATTTTGTGAACTTTTTTTGCTAAATTGCTCTGTAACACGTGACAGTATCATTGCGTAGTTTTCAGGTCTGAATGCCCAAGTAGCTCTTGTATCTCCCTTATGTTCATCCCACTTTCAAGCAACTTCGTTGCGTATGAATGACGCAACATATGCACTGTTATCCTTTTCCCTAAGTTCATCCCATCTGAATACTTCTTCATGATTGCACATATTGTCTCCTTGTGGATTTTGTCCCCATAATCATACCCTGAATTGTGAGAGATGAATGCATAATCAGAATACCCTTCTACTCTTTGCGTTCGTGGGATTGGCTTTGCTCTCTCTTCTAGGTATTCTTCCAGTAGCTCTTCAGAAGAAGGAGCAAAAAAAACTCGTCTAGTTTTTCCACCTTTCCCAGTAACTTTCGTTTCTTTTTGTCTGATTTCTTCTGCTGTTAAGTTCAACATCTCACTTAATCTCAGTCATGACGTGTACCCAATGTTACAAAGTAGCAACATCCTTAGAGCGTTTATTTTATATTTTTCGTGTTCTTTTATGTAAGTTTTCAGAGTTTCAAACTCGTAATCGTTTAGGTATGATACGCTTCAGTTAGTTATCCTCCTCGTTTCTATTTTCGCATAATCTACTCCTTCATCATACATATAGTTGAGATATTTCAGAAGACTTTTTATTGCTACAATTTTTGTTTGTATTGTTTGCTCTGATATGGTAGGTCTTATCTTATAGTAAATGCTATTCTTAGGTGTTGGGATTGTCGCAAGGTGTGTTCTTCGTCTTTCGATTTCCAAGAGCTTTATTTCTTCGCTGTCGACGGTAAGACCTCAGTTTTTAATTCTTATCCGTTTCAAGAATAAGTTTAAATCAGTTTCGTAGTTTTGGATTGTGTTTTCGCTGAATTTTTTGTTTTTCATTCGTTGTTTCCGTTCAGCTTTCACTCCTTCTGTTATTTCCATGTCGTTCCGTTATGATATAAAGTCTATAATTATACCAATGACAATGGATTTTTGCAAACTTTTAGTTTTCAGCTTCGTATACTATTTTTTTCCCTCTATTTCTTTTAGTAAAAATGCTCTTCACCTCGTCCATCCTTATCCGCAATATTCTATACGGTATTTTCCTTTTCATTTGTTTGTACTTGTAGTGGTCGATAGCTGAGTCAATCCTTATGGGTATATACTTACCCGAGTAGTATACCTTGCTAGTATCAATCTTATCCATGAAAGACAGCTGCCCAACAGTATATCACTTCACTAGTTCTCACATAGTATTGTCCCTGTGGTCTATCAGCTCCCACGCGTTCGGTCATAATTCTTTGTTGATTGCCATTGGTTTTTCTTAATTATAAAGGTATTTTTACGATTTTCCAATCTGACGGGTCTTCGTCAACTCTTAGTTCAGCCATCTGTCCTTCGGCTTGTCCTAAAGTATCAAAATCGAAATAGTCCCCGTCGTCGCTGATTACTCTGTATATCACGTTTTCTTTTTCTTCTTCTGGTTCTTGGTATGGTTCTTCTTGTCCTATCTCTTCCCCCTCTTCGTTATATACCACACCAGTTTCGATGTCTATAATTTCGAAGTTTCACGAGTCTTTGTAGTCTATGTCAGGTCTCCTGTCTCTTTCTCATTTTTCGATATAAATCCCTTCGATTGCTTCTTGGAGGTCGTAGAATTTAGCAACGATTTCTTTTGTCTCTACGTCTCTTACGTAGAATTTTAGTTTTTCCATTGTTTTCTGTAGAATAAGAGATAAAAATCAGATTTTTTTGTTATTGTATATATTTTCCCTTGATTTTTAACAAAATATAGTTATAAGTCAAGCGCTTCTTCTCACAAGAAGCAAAAACTAAAAAGGGGTAGGAGGGTAGCAATATAGCTACCCTTTTGCTATTCCTCTTTTTTTTATTCTTCTTCATCTTCATTGTATTCAAGCATTACTGCTTTTTCTTCTTTATCTTGGTATTTTTTTCGCAAATCTTGGATGTCTCTGCTGTAGTCTCCGCGTGTGTGATATTTGCAGGCTTCTTCTTCGTCGTTAGTTCGTTCTCCGTCTCCTATTAATCGCTCGAATTCATCTTCTTCTTCATTATATCTTATCTCATCTTCATTGGCTCGATCTAAGCCGATTGCGCTGAATGTTAATGATTCGGATAAGTCATTAGGATCGATATTCTCTTGTAGATATTCGCTATCACTCACTTCGTATTCGTCGTAGTCGTGATATTGTACTACTACTCCCTTGACCGTATCAAAGTCACAGTGTCGTCCTGTTGCAATATTCACGATTTCGTCTTTGAGTTTTTCGAGAGATTCTGGCTTAATCAGCCTTATTTCTTTTTGTTGTGGGTATTGCCCCTTAGATACAAGCACGATTGCTCTGGTGATGTTGTTTGTTGTTTCCATGATAGTAATAGAATAAGAGATAAAAAAATGAGGTTTTGGGGAGCAAAACTGCTCCCCCACTGTATAAGCTTAGATATGATAGAGTCAAGCTTCTCTGTCATAGTCTCCGCCTTTGTCCATGATTTTTGCTTCAATCTGTTCAATCTCTTCTTCTGTGAGTTCTCCTTCTTCACATTTTTTTGATAGTTCCTCGTCTTTTATGTAATTCTCAACAAATTCCTGATAAGTCCCTGTATATCCATTGATTGCCCAGTTGTCAACTAAGCTGCTTGGCGTTTGACTGTCTCCACAGCCACACTCTGCGACCAATTCAACGAATTTGTCGAAGAGGTTTTTTTCTTCAACTCGTCCTCTTCCTCCGATAACATAGAATCTGTCCCAGAGAGCCTCACGAATAAAGTCTTGCGATACTTTTACTGTTGTTCCCATTGTAGTAATAATTAAAAAACTAAAAAAGGGTAAGTTGTCAGATTTTTATTTCTTTTTGTTAGGTCTCAACTGTTAAATATCAACATCTAATAATAATGGAAGGTAGTCTACTATATATGTACCCAGCACGTAGACAGTGTGTCACATGGTACAATATACCATAATAGTCAATACAGAGTTGCAATCATCCTGTGCGTTTAGTCTAAGATTGCTCCCTCTTCATGATGACGCCAATAGTATAATCATTTTTTTATAAAAATCAAGAGGAAAAAATATTTTTTTTGTAAAAAGTCCCCTTTTTCGTTAGTATCAGCAGTTTAGAAGCTATAAAATCAAATTGTATAAAATATAAAAAAACAAGAAAAAAACGAAATTTTCTTGAAAAAAATAAAAAAAAGAGTATAATCAGAATTATTTATTTTTTTACAAAAACAAAATGCCAGTTGGTAAGCTATGAATAGCAAAAGGACAGAAAATCAGACTAGGGAAGAGCTACGAGCCATCCACAACAGCCAGATCATGGTCATATAGCTCTTTACTCCAGCTTATCACATGACTCAAGAGAGATACTATCCAGTCTATATTCTCTAGGAATAACAAGAAGCTGCACAATTCTGAGGACGTTGCCTCGTATCTCAACGACTACTACAAGAAGGACGCAAGGAAGAATCCTTCTAAGTATCGATAGACGCGGTGAGAACTGGGAAAACTCTTGCACAAAGAAACGCAAGAAAGAAAAAAAGGAATAGAGGAAAAAACTGTTAAGGATTTCAGATTTTTTACTTGATTTTAACAGAAAACTTGAATTTATTCAGATTTTTTTATCTTTTTTTTATCTCTCTCCTCAACTAAATAAACATACACACATCATCACTACATCTACACACCACACACATAACATAGAACAACACACACAGCAACAGCAGAATTACACAACAGAACTGCTTTTATTTTGTTTTTTTAGGAAAAAAATACAAAAAAAAAGTTAAATTTCAAAATGTATTTTTTCAAACTTTTTTGCTTAAAAAAGCC
>Ga0310696_10001067_pt1 | contig 40271 bp, 33 predicted proteins | sample AusTroGonzalo_MG_4_FD_203885 | JGI IMG/M metagenome (GOLD analysis project Ga0310696, IMG submission 203885) | Bovine rumen microbial communities from tropical cattle in Woodstock, Queensland, Australia - Gonzalo_02 (v2) (version 2) | ecosystem: Host-associated > Mammals > Digestive system >... | reverse complement strand
TGGCCGTAAAGATGGGCCTGCACCTGTGCATCATTACCGGTGCCCGCGTTGAGGAGGTGCGCAAGCGCTACGAGGGGCTGGGTATCAAGGATGTCTACATCTGCTCAAGTGTCAAGATGAATGATTTCAACCATTTTGTCCAGAAATATGACCTCAAGCCTAATGAAATCCTATACATGGGTGATGACATTCCTGACTGGCAGGTCATGAGCCAGTGCGGACTGCCCTGCTGTCCGGCCGATGCATGCCCGGAGATACAGTCATTGTGCAAGTACGTTTCGCCCTATAACGGAGGCGAGGGTTGCGTGCGTGATGTCCTGGAGCATGTACTCAAGGTGCAGGGCAAGTGGATGAAGGATGAACACGCCTTTGGCTGGTAATATGGAACTGCCGTACAGGATAATACTTGCATCAAACTCACCCCGCCGTCGCGAATTGCTGGGCGGTCTGGGCATAGATTTCACGGTCAAGGTCATTGGCGGTATAGACGAATCCTGGCCTCATGAACTTAAAGGTGAGGATATTCCGTTGTTCATTTCAAAGGAGAAAGCCGCTCCGTATAAAGCCATAATAGCCAAGGATGAACTTGTAATTACTGCCGATACCATCGTATACGTGGACGGTGAGGTTCTGGGCAAGCCTCATGACGAGGCCGATGCCAAGCGTATGCTGCGCCTTATCTCAGGCCGTTGGCACGAGGTGATAACGGGCGTGACCCTTATGACAGCCAAGCGTGAACGCAGTTTTGCAGTGACCACCAAAGTCAAGTTCTGCAACTTATCGGACAGCGAGATAGACTACTACATAAAGAACTACGCCCCAATGGACAAAGCCGGTGCGTACGGAATCCAGGAGTGGATAGGTTACGTGGGTGTTGAGGCCATCGAAGGCAGTTATTTCAATGTCGTGGGCTTGCCGGTCCAGCGGCTCTACCGCGAGCTGATAAACTTTTGTAAAGAGAAATAAAACCATAAACGTATGAAAACCTTAAGACAATTACTGACCTTAGTTGCAACACTGCCTCTTCTGGCATCGGCCCAGAATCCTATCATCAGTACAATGTATACTCCTGATCCCGCACCATTCGTGTACGGTGACAAGGTGTATCTGTTTGTTGATCACGATGAGGACGGACGCAACCGTGACTTCAACATGAAAGACTGGGCCCTTTTCAGTACCGAGGATATGGTCAACTGGACCTATCTGGGAACCCAAGTAACCACATCCGTTTTCAAATGGGCCCGTCAGGGACAACGCGCTTGGGCCAGTCAGGGCGTAGAGCGCAACGGCAAATGGTATTGGTACGTGTGCTGCAACAAGGCAACCGGCGGTGACGCTCTTGCCGTAGCTGTGGCCGATGATCCTCAAGGTCCCTGGACTGACGGAATAGGCGGACCTCTGGCCGAAGGTTTCGGTTTTATTGACCCAACGGTATTTGTTGATGATGACGGCCGTGCATATCTGTTCTGGGGCAACAAAGGCCTCTGGTACGGTGAGCTGAATGACGATATGGTTTCATTCAAAGACGGCTGGCAAGAGGTACCGGGATATCATGATCCCGAGTGTTTTGGAGAGTTGCAGTCCAAAATGAACTGGGCTAAGGGCCAGAATGAGATGATGACCCAATATGAGGAGGGCCCTTGGCTGATGAAGCGTAACGGCACATATATCCTGTCATATCCTGCCGGTGGCGTTCCCGAGCATATGGCATACTCGACTGCTCCTACCATAAACGGCCCGTGGACCTATCGTGGTAAGATTATGGGTGAGGCCGATAACAGTTTTACCATTCATGGCGGCAATATCACTTTCAAGGGCCGTGATTTTATGTTTTATCATAACGGCGGTCTGCCCGGTGGCGGCGGTTACAACCGCTCGGCATGCGTTGAGGAGTTCAAGTGGAACGATGACGGCTCATTCCCGTTCATTCCGCAGACAAAGGAGGGTGTCGTAACTCCCGTGAAGAATCTGGATCCCTACAGTCGCGTTGAGGCTGAGACTCAGGCAGAATCACGCGGAGTCAAGGTGGATCGTAACGGCGGCAAGGAACATTTTGTGACCGATATAAGCGACGGTGACTGGATCCGTGTACGCTCGGTTGATTTCAAGGATTGCGGCCAGAAGGCTGTAGTTGTAGTGGTTGGTGAGCAGAAGGGCAAGGGAACTATAGAGTTCTATATCGATGATATGGATGGAGAGCCGTTCTGTAAGGTTCCGGTAAACAGGGACAATGCGGGATTCCCCACGGCAGCTTTCACATACCTGATCGATACCGATGTCAAGGGTGTTCATGATGTTTATCTCAAGTTCAGCTGCGAGACAGATAATCCTTTTACGCTTGACTGGTGGCAGTTCAATGCAAATGCCAATATGCCGGTAGTTCAGACCCGCTTTACGGCCGATCCCGCACCGGTGGTGATAGACGGCAAGGTGTTCCTGTACACTACTCACGATGAGGACGGCGCACGTGGATTCCAGATGTTTGACTGGTTGCTTTACACATCGGACGATATGGTCAACTGGCAGGATCATGGTGCTGTGGCATCACTCGACGACTTCAAGTATTACGACGGAAAGAACGGTGCCTGGGCCGAGCAGGTGGTTGAAGCAAACGGTGCATATTATATGTATTGCCCCATACATGGCCACGGCATAGGTGTACTTACATCAGACTCTCCATACGGACCGTTCTATGATCCTATAGGCGAACCGTTGGTTTGGCAGAAAGAGCATTGGGATGATATAGATCCTACGGTCCTGATTGACGATGACGGACAGGCGTATATGTACTGGGGTAATCCAAATGTCTACTCGGTCAAATTGGGTAAGGATATGATTTCACTTGACGGACCTATAACCAAACATCCCAAAATCCAGGATTATCAGGAAGGTCCGTGGATCTGGAAACATGACGGCCACTACTATCTGGCATTTGCGTCGACCTGCTGTCCCGAGGGTATAGGTTATGCCATGAGTGACGGTCCCGAGGGTCCCTGGGAGTATAAAGGCCACATAATGGACCACACGGTGCGTACCCGCGGCAATCATCCCGGAATAATAGAGTTTGAGGGTAAGAGTTATGTTTTCGGTCTCAACTATGACATAATGCACCTTAAGACGTTCGCTCATGCCGAGCAGCGTTCGGTATCGGTGGCCGAGATGCATTACAATCCCGACGGCACCATTCAGGAGGTTCCGTATTTCATTGATAATGTTGTGGAACAGGTTAAGCCTTTCAATCCGTTCCGTAAGGTTGAGGCGGAGACTATGGCATGGGGTTACGGACTCAAGACCACCCGTTTGGAGGCAAGCGGAACAGTGGATGATGACGGTTTTGCCATCACCAACATGTACGTTCACGATATCGATGACGGCGAGTATATACTTCTGCGTGGCGTTGATTTCGGAAAAAAAGGCGCCAGAAAGATATTGGCATCGGTCGGATCGGATGGGATAGGTTGCATTGAGATACATCTGGACACTCCCGACAGTCCGGCAACGGCTGTAATAAGTGTCAAACCCACCGGAGGCAAGACCAACTTCACCACTCTTTCACTTAAGTTCAAACGCCGCATCCGCGGTACTCATGACCTTTACCTGGTATTCACAGGAGCCGGAAAAGACCTGTTCGCCATTGACTGGTGGCGCATGAAATAAGCTATGGGACATAATCCGTTGTTGCCGTATCTGGTAGAGGGCAGGGTGGAGGCCGGTTGTGACGAGGCCGGGCGTGGCTGTCTGGCAGGTCCTGTCTATGCCGCTGCAGTGATATTGCCACCGGATTTCAATAACCCGATGCTGAATGACTCCAAACAGCTTACAGAGAGACAGCGTTATGAGTTGCGTCCCATTATAGAGCGCGAGGCTTTGGCATGGGCTGTGGGCGTTGTCGATAACAGGGAGATTGACAGGATAAATATACTTAAGGCTTCGTTTACCGCCATGCATCGGGCCATTGACCAGCTCAAGGTGCGGCCTAAACACCTTCTGATTGACGGTAACCGTTTCATCCCATACCCGGGCATTCCGCACACCACTATAGTTAAGGGCGACGGCAAGATGATGTCGATTGCGGCGGCATCGGTCCTTGCCAAGACCTACCGTGATGATTTCATGAACCGCATAGCCGATGAGTATCCCCAATATGACTGGCGTGAGAATAAGGGTTATCCCACTGCAAAGCATCGGGAAGCGATAAAACAATTCGGAACGACTCCGTATCATCGCATGACATTCAACCTTCTTGGTGACGGACAGCTTTCTTTGGACTTGTTTTAGTAAAAAAAGTGTACCTTTGCGGTCAATTATGAATTACATCGTAAAAAGGTTAGCATTGATATTGCTTGCCATACTTGTAGCTAATCCGGCAAGCTCATTCAACTATAGCAACACACTGTCTTCATCGTCATTTGAATTCAATATAGATCCGTTTTTTGAAAATGATGCCAGAAATCTGATATCTCTCTCCGATGACTCAAATACAGATATCATATCTGATTCCCATGGTTTCAACAAGAGTGCGGCAATCGTAATCGGAACAGAGGCTGTAATCATAACCGGAATAATGGCCTCGCTCTACTCATCGTGGTATTCAGGTACAGAGACCGGTGGTTTCCATTTTTACAACGACAACGGGGAATGGCTCTTGATGGACAAGATGGGCCACGCCAATTCGTGCTATAATTTTGCCAATATAGGTTATGAGGCTCTGATAATGACGGGCATGGATGAGAGGCACTCCATTCTTTACGGCGGTCCTTTGGGCATTACCATAATGACGATGGTTGAGATTTTTGACGGCTTGTCAAGCAACTGGGGGTTCTCGTGGGGCGATATGACGGCGAATGTCCTGGGGACCGGTCTGTTTATGGGCCAGCAGGCTCTTTGGCATGAGCAAAGAATTGCCCTCAAGTATTCATATCATTATTCGGGTTGTCCCAAATACGATGTGAGTAATCCTGTCACTATGGAGAGGGATTACATAATGGGCAAGGATTGGCTCGACCGTATTTACGAGGATTACAGTGGCATTACCGTCTGGTTGGCATGCGATGTCAAATCACTGTTTATGAAGGATACAAGCAACTATCCGTCATGGCTGGGTTGGGCATTCGGTTACGGAGCCGAAGGAATGACAGGTGAATACAATAATTACCAACCTGCAGGACGCGTAGGTGATGACGGTAATTGGGGACGCGGATGGGAGTACGATCCGTTAAATGCTCCGGGTCAGCTGAAATATATGCCTAATGACGCCCGTCAGCGCAGGCTTTTCCTTGCTCCTGATATTGACATTTCGCGTATTCCGTGCAAGAACAAGACCCTTAAGCACGTTCTACGTGTACTGAGTGCCATCAAACTTCCAACACCGGCACTTGAATACCGTCCCGGCAATAACAGACTCTGCTGGAACTGGTTCTATTTCTAAAGAAAATTATTGCTACCTTTACACTTCACAATGTGTGGGTAGGTATGAGGACTTTCTTTTTATTTACAGTTATCTGTATTGCATTGGTTGCCTGTAATAAGGATGATAAACCTTTGTCAGAAGATGAACTTCGGGAGATGGAATCATCAGTTGTTACTGCCGATGGACAGCTCTATAATATGAGCTTTGACCAATGGAGCAAGGATGGTAAGTACTACGAATGCTATGGTTCGGATGCATCGGGCGAACAGAAGAGCGTCTGGGGATCGGCCAACGAATCGACAGCAAAGATGGGTAAGAACACATGTGTGCCTGAAAACGATTTTCTGGCTGTCTATGGTGAAGGCAAACACGCTGTCATGCTCAAGACTCAGCTTATCAACGCTTTGATTGTCAAGAAACTGGCTGCCGGAAGTATTTTTACCGGTCAGATGGGTAGTGTAAATCTGACTAAGCTTAGCGCATCGATCAAATGGGGCGTGCCGTTTTCTTTAAGGCCAAAGACACTTGAAGGGTATGCGTGTTACCAACCTGTAAACATTGATGTAGTCAAATCGCCTTATGAGAACAAAAAGGGCGAGTTGGACAGCGGTCATGTGATGGTACTTCTTACCGACTGGGACGGACAGTTTACAGTTGATCCGGCTGACAATAAGTTCGTTGACATAGATAATGATCCCTGTATCATCGGATACGGCAAGTTTACGTTTGACCACACCATGGACGACTATGAGAAGTTTACCATAAACATCGATTACCGCAATGACCGTACTCCCAAGTATGTGGTTGTTGTGGCTTCTTCAAGTGCTATGGGAGATTATTTCACAGGCGGAAACGGAAGTACTCTGTATATTGATGAATTCAAATTCACATATTGATATCTCGTTATAATTCGTATTTTTGTAGCAATCAAACAAGAAAAGTCAAACCTTACTAACCATGCTCAAGAAAATCAGAGTCATACTGGCAGCATTGTTCCTTATCGGAATAACGCTGCTTTTTATCGGGATAGGGCATAACTGCTGGGGCTGGATGGCTAAACTCCAGTTCCTGCCTTCGTTGCTTGCCCTGAACTTTGCCGTGATTATAGGCATCGTACTGATTACATTGCTTTTTGGACGTATCTACTGTTCTGTTATATGCCCGATGGGTGTATTTCAGGACCTTGTCATTTGGATACGCCGCAAGGGTGAGAAACTATTCAAAAAGAAGAAAACCCACAAGTTCAAATACGTGGGTGAACACAAGTGGGTGCGTTACGGCGTGTTTGTGCTCTCAGTCGTGTCGTTGTTTGTAAGCGGTCAGATGCTGATAGCACTGATAGCACCTTACAGTGCTTATGGCCGTATGGTACAGTCAATTGTAGCGGCCTGCTCAGGCTCAGTTACAGCGGCATTACTCATAACAGGCCTGCTCACACTTATAATCATTTGTGTATGCGCCTGGATGTGGGGCCGTGAGTATTGCAACACCATCTGCCCTGTAGGTACGCTTTTGAGCTTTATGAGCCGTTTCTCGATGTTCCGCCCTCAGATTGATGAGAGCAAGTGCATCAACTGCGGCAAGTGCGGACGCGGCTGCAAGGCATCTTGCATAGATACCAAGAACCATAAGATTGATTATTCACGCTGTGTTGACTGCTTTGACTGCATCGATACCTGTCAGGAGGGCGCAATACAGTTCAGGACGGTCTGCAACAAGAAGTCTTGTGCCGTTAAGGCCGATGAACCCGTCGATGAGGGCCGTCGCGCATTCATGGTAACAAGTGCTGTAGTAGCTGCAAGTGCTGCCGCTCATGCACAGGACCATATGCACGGAGGATTTGCCGAGGTGATTGACAAAAAATCACCCGAGCGTTCTGAAAGATTAGTACCTTTTGGTGCTGTCAGTGTGAAACATTTCTATAACCATTGCACCGCATGCCAACTCTGTGTTAGCGCTTGCAAGAACGGTGTGCTGCGTCCTTCATCGGACCTGGAGCATTTCATGCAGCCGGTCATGGGTTATGAGAAGGGTTACTGCCGTCCGGAGTGTACCGCCTGCAGCCAGGTTTGTCCGGCAGGGGCCATCAAACCTGTTACCGTTGAACAGAAACAGACTATCCGCATTGGTGTGGCAAAAGTCAACCTGGATCTGTGTCTTCCCGCACAGGGTAAGGACAGCTGCGGAAACTGCTCATATCACTGCCCGTCGGGTGCCATTCGTATGGTTCGCCAGCAGGGCTCACGCATGCAGATTCCTACTGTTTCCGAGGACCGCTGCATCGGCTGCGGAGCATGTGAGAACCTGTGTCCGTCACGCCCCATCAGCGCCATCACCGTAAACGGACTATCCATTCACCACAATGCCTGAAGACTATGAAAAGAAGAGAATTCCTTAAATATATGGGAGCAGGTGCAGCCGCACTGGCTCTTGATTCCTGCACGCCCGAGGTCGCCAAGAATCCCGGCAAGGCCGCAACATCAAACAAGGACCTGCACGGAAAGATGCTGCAGAACTATCCTGGCATAGGCGTGCTGGGTTACGGATGCATGCGCTGGCCGCAAAAACGTAACGAGCAGGGCCGCAACGTGATTGATCAGGAGGAGGTAAACCGCTTGGTTGACTTTGCCCTGGAGCACGGAGTGAACTACTTTGACACATCGCCTGTATATCTGGGAGGTGACAGCGAGCGCGCCACGGCCGAGGCTCTTAACCGCCATCCGCGCGAGAGTTGGCTGATTGCCACCAAAATGTCGGTGTTCAACGCCACATCGTATGATGACTGCGTAGCCATGTACCATAGATCACTTGATATATTCAAGACCGATCATCTGGATTATTACCTGCTGCACGGTATCGGTACTCTGAATGATTTCAATACCCGTTTCAAGAATACCGGTGTAATGGAGTTCCTGCTTAAGGAGCGTGAGGCCGGTCATATCCGTAATCTTGGATTCTCGTTCCACGGAAATCAGGAGGGATTTGATCAGATCATAGCCCTGCATGATCAGTATCACTGGGATTTTGTCCAGATTCAGATGAACTACGTGGACTGGGAGCATCCCAACGGCCGTAACACCCGTGCCGATTATCTCTATGCCGAGCTTGACAAGCGTGAGATTCCCATCGTGATAATGGAGCCTCTGCGCGGCGGAGCCTTATCGGACGTACCGGCACAGATTGCCGACAAACTCAAGGAACGTGAACCCGAGCGCTCAATCGCATCGTGGGCATTCCGTTACGTGGGCAGTTTCCCGCGTGTTCTCACCGCGCTGAGCGGTATGACCTATATGGAGCACTTGGTTGACAACCTGGAGACCTATCTGGATTTCCAGCCGCTGGATGACGAGGAGAAAAAGATGTTGCTTGATATTGCCACTATGATGGAGGACTATCCGCTGGTAAAGTGCACCGCCTGCAATTACTGCATGCCTTGCCCATACGGCATCAACATTCCCGGCATATTCAAGTTCTACAACGACAATATCACAGCCGGCACATACGTAAAGAGCAAGGAGCAGGAGCATTATGCCCGCGCCCGCCGCAAGTATCTGCTGGCCTACAACGAGGCAATCCCCACAGTACGCCAGGCCGATCACTGCATAGCCTGCCGTCGTTGCGAGCGTGACTGCCCCCAGAACATCCGCATCCCCGATGAGTTGCGCCGCATTGACCGCTACATAGAGAGTTTAAAGAGAGAAACAATAGATTGAAAGCAGATATAGCATACGTTCAGCAAAAGTTCAGGGAGTTTAACGTCATGATGTTTGACGGTAAGCTCCCTGAACCTCCCATTGCCATTACCAATGCCAAGACCTATCTGGGCGTGTGCGCTTTCCGCAAGCACCGTAAGTGGCACGGCAAACTGGAGTATTCTGATTTCAGGATACGCATAAGCCGGCGTTTTGACCTGCGTCAGGATGAAATAGACGATACCATAATCCACGAAATGATCCATTACTGGATAGGTCTTTTCAGTCCGGCCGATATGCCCGGCCATAGCCCGCTGTTCCGTAAGATGATGGCCGATATCAACGAACGTTTTGGCCGTAACATCAGCGTGTCACACCGCCTGAGCGCAGAGCAGCAGGAGCAGGCGGTAGATAATCGGCCAAAGAAACACGTAGTAGCCCGTGTAGTATTGAAGGACGGCCGAACCGGCATCAAGGTGATTCCCTGCATGGAGCGCCACATACGCTGTTACCGCCGCGGCATGATGGCCAGTGGCAAGGTCAGTTCAATTGAGTTCTTTGAGACCACCGACCCCTTCTTTAACCGCTTTCCCAGTTCATCGGCCTTTACTGTCTACTTTCCGGATCCCGATGTCCTGGCGCAGCATCTCTGATCAGGCTCCCCTTTTGGCCATATTTATTTGTGAATACGGATTTTTATGACTATCTATGTGTCAGAAAAAGGATTATGGTATGCTGCAATATGAGAAATTAAAAAAGGAGGAGATTAAGGAGGCTTCAGAACTGGCCGCCAGAGCATATTTTGATTATATCTACATAACCATCTTTTTTCCCGGCCTTAAGGAGCGGCAAAGGGGGTTGGCTCGATTCCTGGCCATTAACAGGAAAGGAAATTTTAAGGGCTCACATATGTTGACCGCACGTTTGGACGGCCGGATGGTGGCTGAGGCGGCACTTGAGCCACCAGGCTACAGGCAGCCATCGGTACTCAAGTTCATTCTGAGCGGTTATCTGAAGATGTATTTTCTTACCAATTGGAAACACCTGCATGCTTTCCTGGCAAAGGATGAGGAGGCCAGTACCCCGTGTCATGATTATCAGAAGAACAATCCTGATGTATGGTACCTGAGTATGATTGAGGTTGACCCGCCGTTTCACGGTCAGGGCATAGGCACTCAGTTCCTGTCATATCTGGAGGATTACATACGGCAGCACGGAGGCAAGACTATGGTGCTGTTCACCAACAACCGGGAGAACCTGAGTTTTTATACGAAACGCGGCTACGAGGTGTTCCATGAGTATGAAATTACCCATAACAGTCAAACCATGGGTAACTGGAGTCTCAAGAAATCACTGTAAGTCCCAAGTCTTATTGTGGAGAGCAAAATGCAACCGGGTTGCATTGGGCTTGGCGTACTTTTGCAGCGGAAATCAAAAAAAGTACGCTATATGATACACGAACATCACCATCATCACGAGAATGAATGCTTCGAGCATGAGCATCATCATGAGCATCATGAGCACGAGCATGAGCATCACCATCATCATGAAGAGGAAGAGGAGGGCCGCGGTCGTATCGTAAAGATTATCTCTTCTACAGTATTACTGATTGCCGCTGCAATCATTGAGCACAAGACCAATTGGGCCGATTGGCAGTATCTGCTGCTGTTCCTGGTTCCTTATCTTATTGTTGGCTGGGAGACTCTGAAAGAGGCCGCCGAAGGGCTATTTGAGGGTGAGGCGTTGAGCGAAGACTTCCTTATGAGCATAGCAACTATAGGTGCGCTTGCCATAGGATTTATGCCCGGGGCTGAGACTCAGTTTGCCGAGGCTGTATTCGTAATGCTGTTCTTCCAGATTGGCGAGATGTTTGAGGAGGTGGCCGAGGGCCGAAGCCGCAAGTCTATATCGCACCTGATGGACATACGTCCCGATACCGCCAATGTGGAGCGTGATGGAGAGATATTCAAGGTCGCTCCCGATATGGTAAAGGTTGGTGAGACAATCATTATCCGTCCGGGTGAGAAGGTGCCTATGGATGGCGTGGTTATAGAAGGAACATCAAACCTTGACACTGTTGCGCTAACAGGTGAGAGCATGCCTCGCAGCGTAAATAAAGGCGATGAGATTCTTTCCGGTTGTGTCAATCTGAACGGTTTGCTCAAGGTGCGCACAACAAAAGCGTTTGCCGAATCTACAGTATCAAAGATTCTTGACCTGGTAGAGAATGCAGCCGAGAGCAAGAGCCGCAGCGAGAGTTTCATAACAAAGTTTGCCCGAGTATATACTCCGATAGTAGTTGGTCTGGCTGTGCTGGTTGCCGTGATTCCCGGCCTGATAACCGGTGAGTGGGCTACTTGGATCTATCGCGGACTGCTGTTCCTTGTGGTATCATGCCCGTGCGCACTGGTGATATCGGTCCCGCTCACATTCTTTGGCGGACTGGGCGGTGCATCACGCAAGGGTATACTGATAAAGGGATCAAACCTTATAGACAAGTTGGCCGGTGTAAAAACTGTAGTCTTTGATAAGACCGGAACGCTTACCGAAGGCGTGTTTGAGGTTACTGCCGTTCATCCGCAGGAGATTGACAACAATGAGCTGCTGCATCTGGCTGCGCATGTTGAGCGTCACTCAACCCATCCAATAGCAATGGCCCTGCGCAACGCCTATCCCAACGAGCAGGATGAATGTGTGATTACCGATGTGCAGGAGACCGCAGGCCACGGAATCATAGCCGATGTAAACGGCAAGAGTGTGGCTGTGGGTAACAGCAAACTGATGGAGAAGGTTGGGGCAGAGTGGCGTCCCTGCCATCACGAAGGAACAATCATTCATGTGGCAATTGACGGCAAGTATGCCGGTCATATCGTGATATCGGACCGTATCAAGGAGGATTCGGCTCTGGCAATAGCACGCCTTAAGGATGCAGGAGTAAACAAGACCGTGATGCTTACCGGCGATCAGGAACATGTGGCTGCAGCAGTTGCAGCAAAGGTTGGTGTAAGTGAGTATCATGCCCAACTGCTTCCGGCCGATAAGGTATCGGAAGTTGAGAAACTTCTGGCCGGTGGAACGCTTGCATTCGTGGGCGACGGAATCAATGACGCTCCGGTACTTACCCGTGCCGACATAGGCATAGCAATGGGCGCACTGGGATCAGATGCCGCCATAGAGGCTGCCGATGTGGTGCTCATGGATGACAAACCTTCAAAGATTGCGCTTGCCGTTCAGATAGCACGCCGTACTATCCGCATAGCAAAAGAGAACATCTGGTTTGCGATAGGAATCAAGGTGCTGGTACTGCTGCTCGCCATACCTGGCTTTGCCACAATGTGGATGGCAGTATTCGCCGACGTAGGCGTAACAGTCATAGCCGTCCTGAACGCAATGCGCGCACTACGCACAAAATAGTACAAATGTGGAAAAGGGGACTGTCCCCAATTCCACATTTTGCTAACTTTGCATCCGTTATGAGTAAGTTCAAATCATTTCTTGAGAGAAAGGACATAGTCATCTCGGGCAAAAGGTACGGAGTTGACGCTTTGGGAGCTATGGCGCAGGGTTTGTTTGCGTCACTCCTGATAGGTACAATCATTGCTACGATAGGTGAGCAGGCCGGCATACAGTGGCTTGTTGATGTGGGCGGTTTTGCCAAGAGCATGGCCGGTCCGGCAATGGCGGCATCAATTGCATACGCACTACGCACTCCCAATCTGGTGCTGTTCTCAATGCTGGCCGTAGGTGCCGCCGCAAACAAACTGGGCGGGGCAGGAGGACCTCTTGCAGTTTATGTTGTAACCATATTCGCATCCGAGTTTGGCAAGGCGGTATCGAAAGAGACCAAGATAGACATATTGGTAACACCTCTTGTCACTATAGCGGTAGGAGTAGGGCTCTCGTACTGGTGGGCTCCCGGCATAGGTGCCGCAGCAAGCAGCTTAGGTCACGTTATTATGTGGGCCACCACCAAGCAGCCGTTCCTGATGGGCGTGCTTGTGTCGGTCATTGTGGGTATGGCACTCACACTTCCCATAAGCTCGGCTGCCATTTGCGCTGCCCTGAGTCTGACCGGCCTGGCCGGAGGAGCCGCTGTAGCCGGCTGCTGCGCCCAGATGGTGGGATTCGCCGTATTGAGTTTCCGTGAGAACGGCTGGAACGGAATCATATCGCAGGGACTTGGCACCAGCATGCTCCAGATGGGTAATATCGTCAAGAATCCCAGAATCTGGATTGCTCCTACGCTGGTATCGGCCATAACAGGCCCGATGGCTACCTGCCTGTTCCGTCTTGAAATGAACGGTCCGGCAATAGCATCAGGTATGGGAACCTGCGGTCTGGTAGGTCCGATAGGCGTTTACACCGGATGGAGCCAGGAGATACTGGCAGGTACCCGCACAGCAGTCACTGGGGCCGATTGGACCGGTCTTATTATGATTTGCATAGTCCTGCCCGTCGTGCTCACTCTGATTTTCGGACCGATGATGCGCCGTTTGGGTTGGATCAAGCCCGGTGACCTTAAACTGGATTAGTTCATTTTGGTATGTCCAAGACTGCCTGGAAGGCGGGCTTGGGGTTGCGATTGCGATCGTAGAGCAGGGGATAGTTTGTACGGTTGGGAATGGGTGAACCGTTTTTCCACGACATCCCGTCATGCAGTCCCCAGATGGTTACGCGGTCTATCTTGTCGCGACGGTCATAGAATATCTGCATCACCTCGCGGTAACGGTCTGTAAGTTGTTTCTGGACATCGTCGGGCAGACCGTTCTTGTAGGGGTCAAAGTAGGTCTCGAACTCCTCTAACTGATACATGGGGTCCTGAAGTGATTTGCCTATCACCTGACCCTCTTTTGAGAGCGGCAGAACATCTATGTCAAGCTCTGTTATCATCACTTTTACACCAAGTGCCGCAAAGGTGTCAATAGCGGCGGTGATATACTCGTTCTTGGGATAGTTAAGTCCCCAATGAGCCTGTATGCCTACGCCGTCAATCTTTATTCCTTCTTTCTGCAGCATACGTACCAGACGTGCTATTCCGTCGCGCTTGGCCGGACGCCATACGTTGAAGTCGTTGTAGTAGAGTTCGGCATCGGGAGCATACTGGTGAGCGAACTTGAACGCCAGTTTCACGATCTCGTCACCGTCGCCGTTGAATGCGTTGGTCCAGACGGTCTTGCGGTATGAGCCGTCGTTGTCGATAATCTCATTTACTACATCCCAGGCGTTGATTTTGCCAGCGAAGTGTCCGGCTACAGTCTCGATGTAACTGCGCATTGTCTCAACCATCTCATCGTGGCTCTTGGGTGTGCCGTCATCATGATTGAAAAAGAAATCGGGAGTCTGGTTATGCCAAACAAGCGTGTGACCAAGAGCCCAGAGTCCGTTCTCCTGAGCGAACTGCACGTATCGGTCACCCGGCTGGAAGTTCCAGCGGTCAGGGGTGGGGTGTATGACCTCGGGCTTAAGGTCGTTCTCGGGTGAAATGGCGTTGAACTGCTGGAGTATGATCTGAGCCGATCGGCTGTCACGTCCGTTTACGATCTGGGAGTTTACGGCGCAGCCCATCTTGAAAGCATCGGCATACGCACCCTTAAGAGTTTTCTGTGGAAAAGCCGGGCTCAACAAAAGAGTCGCAGCGGCAAAGGCAATAAGTCGTTTCATATCAGGTTAGTTTTGGTTTTTATAGTTCAAATGTACTGTTGCGGTAGAATTCCAGCAGGGCGGTGTTGAACAGGTACTCGTAGCGGTACTTGATGACATCGGCCTGGGCTGTTACCAGACGGTTTTTGGATTCGTTGAACTCAGTTATGCTGGCTTTCCCGCTCTCGTATTTGGCCTGTACCAGCTGGAATGACTCCTGTGCGCTGGTCTCAACATCCTGGCTGCTCTCGTATCGGCTCTTGGAGGCGACGGCGTTGTAGTAGGCCTGCTGTATCTCCTTGTAAAGCTGCTTCTTTGCGTTGTCCAACTGCATCTCCTGATTCATCTTGCTCAGTTGGGCGCTGCGTACGCTGTTGCGGTTGCTGTTACGTGAGAATATGGGGATGCTCAGGTTAAGGCCTACGTTCTGTCCAAGGTTGTTCTTTATCTGGTCGCCGAACGGCTGGGACTGAATCTTGGAATTGGTGTAGTAGCCTGTCCCGGCACCTGCACTCAGGGAAAGGGTGGGATAGAAACTTCCCCTGGCAACATCGATATTCCTGCTTGCCTGCTCCAGACGCAACTCCTCGCTCTTGATGGCGGGTTTTATCCCCAACGCCTGCCGGTATATCTCTTCGGGGTCATCCGGAATGTTGAATGTAATCTCATCGGTCGTGGGGGCAACTATCTCAAACCCCTCGGGTGATGGCAGATCCAGGAGTTGGGTCAATGTCAGGATACTCATGTTCAGGTTGTTCTGTGCCTGTGTCACCGACAGGTTGCTTTGTGCCAGAGTGGCTTTCTGGGACGATACCTCGGCGCTGCTGGCCTTGCCTATGGCGGCCAGTGCGGTCAGGCGCTCCACCTGCATGGAGTCAATGGTAACTTGTCCCCGGGCAACTTCCAGTATGCTGCGGTTATACACAATCTGGATGAAAGCCTGTGCCACCTGCACGCGGACATCGTCCTTGATACGCTCCAGGTCTGCCTTGGCAGCCTCCAGACTAAGTTCGGCCAACTGTATGTTACCCGCAATCCTGCGTCCTGCAAACAGAGTCATATCGGCTCCAATGTTAAACGATGTGCTGGACGTGTTGGTGTTGGCGTATGTGTTATCGGCCGTAATACTGCGTCCGAACGACCAGCCCTGCGATGCACCGGCCGATACCCCCGGCAGACGGCTGCTGCGTGCTGAGTTCAGGTCAATATCGCGGGTTTGGGCGGCAATATCGCTCTGGCGTATCTGTATGTTGTTTTCAATTGCGTAATCTATGCAACGCTGCAGAGTCCACACCTGGGCCGATGAAACTCCTGCCCATACAGTTGCAATGATTGCTGTGATGAGTAATCTCTTAATCATGACTCCAACCGGTTTTGTTTATTCTGCCCCTTCAATAATTTGCGGTCCGCGAACTATATCGCCCTCATTAAGACCTGACTTGATCTCTATGTTGACACCGTCACTGAGTCCGGTCTCTACCTTGGTCCTGGTGTAGGTGCCGTCCTGGGCCTTGACATATACATATGCATCGTCTTTTACAAATTCAAGCGTACTCTCGGGGACGCTCACCACGCCGCTTGCCTTCTCCAGTTCAATCTGGGCGTTGGCACTGTAGCCGGAGCGTATGGTGTGCTCCTGATCAACCTTTACGGCGGCCTTTACCTTGAACTGGTTGGCTCCGTTGATCTCTACCGCCTTGGGTGATATGTACTCCAGACTGGCATCAAAGGTGTAATCCTTAAGGGCGCCGATGGTTATGGTCAGGGGCATTCCCTCATAGAGAGTTCCCACCTCGGTCTCATCGACCTGTCCCTCAAATATCAGATCACTCATGTTGGCCACTGTTGCAACGGTAGTGCCGTCGTTAAGGGTGTTGGCCTGGATTACGGAGTTACCCACCTTAACGGGGATGTCCAGAATCAGACCGGTTATGGTGGAACGGATAAGGGTAGAACTTGATGTGGCGTTCTTGGATGATACGCCGTCACGGATAACCTCGAGTGACTCCTGTGATGCTGCATACTCCTCACGGGCCTGACTCAGAGCCTGCTCGGTCTTCTCATACTCCTCGGCGCTGATAAGGTCCTTCTCAAAGAGGGCCTTTTCACGGTCAAAGTTGGTCTGTGCCTGCTTGAGGTTGATTTCTGACAGACGTACGCGGCTTTGTGCTGCAGAGAGTGAGTTCATATCGGGAATGACGGTGAGGCGTGCAATGACTTCGCCCTGCTGGACCATCTGGCCTGCCTCCTTGAAAATCTCGGCAATGATACCGTTAATCTGGGGCTTGATGTTGACCTCGTTGCGGGGTACAATCTTACCGGTAAGCACAGAGGTGCGGGCAATATCCAACCTTGAGGCGGTAAGTTCCTGATAGCTTACCTCTACCGGCTGTGATGACTTATACAGATAAATGAATGTTCCCACAAACACCGCTAAAGTCAGTACTGCCAGTATGTACTTGAATACTTTTTTCATATCTGTTTCTTATTTCTGTTTCATAATTTGTTTATTCGTCACGCATGGCATCTATCGGTTTTACGGACATTGCACGTAAAGCCGGGGCCAAACCCGCCAGAGTTCCAAGCATGGTCAGAAGAACTACCGTAAGGACGGCTGTACCGAATGATATCTGGAATGGAGGGCTGTCCGGAATTATCTTCTCAATGAGGCCCAATACTATCACTGAAAAAACTATTCCGGCGCTTCCTGCAGCCAGCGTGAGTGCCACGCTCTCGGATATTATCTGTGCCAGTATCTCACCCGGCATGGCACCTATGGCGCGGCGAATGCCTATCTCGGTGGTACGTTCCTTTACGGTTACCATCATTATATTGCTCACTCCTATGCAACCGGCCAGCAGGGTGCCAAGACCGACCAGCCAGATAAGGAATTTGAGTCCGCGGAACAGGTTGTCAATGATGAGGAATATCTGCTCAGTGTTGAGAACCGTCAATGCCTCACTGTCGTCCGGGGCGATGCTGTGAAAACGTGCTATTACAGAGCGCAAACGGGGCTCCAGGGTACTGGCGTGTATGCCTGACTTGGCGGTAAGGCAAACCATATCCACCGTATTGCCACGGTTGAACAGTCTGGCGGAAAGTTTCTCCGGAATCAGTATCGAATTGCCGGGAGCGGTTCTGATTCTTATGTTGTTGGAACTGATGTCAACGCCTATTATCTGGAAATTAATACCTCCTGACTTAATGTATTTGCCGCAGGGGTCTCCTCCGTCCGGAAACAACTGCTCGTAAATGCGCTCGCCTATTACGCAGACTTTCCGTTCCATATCCATATCTGTCTGATTGAGGTAACGTCCGTAACGCATCTTGGGTTGCTCAATCCTGCAGTAATCGGCATTTACGCCTTTGAATCCGGCCGAACAGGTATATTCTCCGTACTCCACATCATTGAAGATGGCGAATATCATGGGCGATATCACGTCAATTTCAGGAATCATATTGTGCAGACGTTCAATATCGGTCCTGTTAAGACTCCATGAACGTCCCTCGGGCAGTCCCTTGTAGGGTTTTGATGTGTTGGACGGTATAAGCACCATGGTGTTGCTGGCAAATCCTCCGAAGTTCTCCTCCAGCATGCCTTTCATGCCCTGTCCGCCGCCTATCATAAAGAGCAGCATAAAGAGCCCCCAGAATACTCCGAATCCGGTGAGTATGGTGCGGCGCCGGTTGCGTGCCAGCGAATCGGCCGTCTCTCTCAAAGAATCTAAATCGAATCTCATATCAGTCTGCTCTAAGTGCTTCAATGGGTCTTACACGCGCCGCCTTGACAGCCGGGAACAGTCCCGCTACCGTGCCTGCGACGATTAGAAGTACTGTTGATTTTATTGCCTCGCTCATTCCCACCGTGGGGTTAATGAGCAGGCGGAAACTCTCTCCGAACAGATCCATTGATTCCTGACCGATGGTACGGTCCATGATAAGGCACGCTATCATACCAAGTATCATTCCTATAAGCCCGAAAAATGCGGTTATGGCAACACTTTCGGTTATTATCAGTCTGGTTATGTTCCAGGGACTGGCGCCTATGGCCTTGCGTATTCCGAACTCGTGCGTGCGCTCCTTGACTGTAATAAGCATGATGTTGCTCACGCCCACTATTCCGCCAAGCAGAGTGAAGAATCCCACTATCCAGAGTCCTGTGTTGAGTATCTTGCGACCTTTGTTCATCTGCATGTTCTGGGTGAACTGGTTGGATATGTAGTAGGCGCTCTCATCATCGGGTGCGGCGTTGTGCCGGGCATTGAGCATCTGCTTGATTCTGAGCTCGAACGCCTCGTTCTCTGCCTCGGTTTCCAGTCCGTTGAAAGAAAAGGCTATCAGGTCCAGGTCATTGGTCATGCCGAATATGGCCCTTGCGGTGGTGTAGGGTATGTAGAGATCGTTGTCTCTGCGGTTCTCGTCGGCATGACGTACTCCTACTATAGTAAACAGAAGGTTGCCGACCTTGATTCTCTTACCCAGCAGGGTGGCGTAATCGGAGCGGCCCTCAAGCAGGTTCCTGGCCAGCAAATGGGTTATTACAATGACCTTACGTTTCTGGGCTATGTCCAGGCTGTTGATGAACCTGCCGTACGGTACCTTTATATGGCTCATGTCGGCCTGACCCGGAAATGTGCCGTTCAGGTACATATCGCTGAAGTGCTTCTTGCCGTAGGTAACTGCAAATCCGCTTTTAGAGACCGATGTGGTTACCTGGTCAATAATATCGGGGAACTGACGGGCCAGAAGGGTCATATCCTGCTCGTCCAGTTTCATGAACCGGCCCTGCTTGTATCCCTGATAGGGTTTGGAGGCTCTTCCGGCATAAATCTCCATGTTGTTGGCGGCAAATCCCTGGCTATCCTGGTTGAAGGAGTTCATCACTCCGTTGCCTGCCCCCAGAAGCACGATGATCATGAAGATACCCCATGCCACGGAGAATCCGGTCAGACAGGTGCGCAACCTGTTGCGCTTTATACTCATCCATATTTCGGTTATCAGGTCCTGCATGACTTATTTCATGATGGTTTTAGTGCCGAACGCAGATGAGTTGTGGCCGGTATTGTCCTCTATGCGGCCTATTATTCCGTCCTTGATATGTACAATCTTATCGGTGCAGTTGGCTACTCCGCTCTCATGGGTTACCACTACGATGGTAATACCCTCTTCGCGGTTAAGACGGCTCAGAAGCTCCATAACCTCGACCGATGTCTTGGAATCAAGGGCTCCGGTAGGCTCATCGGCCAGGATTATCTGTGGCTTGGTTATCAATGCACGGGCAATGGCCACACGCTGTTTCTGGCCGCCCGACATCTCGTTGGGGTAGTGGTCTGCCCACTCTTTCAGGCCCAGACGGTCCAGGTATTCCATGGCCATCTCATGGCGTTGACGGCGGCCTACGCCCTGATAGAACAGGGGCAACTCCACATTCTCAACGGCTGTTTTGAAGGAGATGAGATTGAATGACTGGAATATGAATCCAATCATCCGGTTGCGGTAATCGGCAGCCTGGCGTTCGGAAAGATTCTTTATCAGTTTGCCGTCAAGGTGATATTCGCCGGTATCATAGTTGTCAAGTATTCCCAATATGTTGAGCAGGGTGGACTTGCCGGAGCCAGATGCTCCCATGATTGATACGAACTCACCGCGCTCAATACCCAGGTTTATGCCTTTGAGTACGTGAAGCGGTTGTCCGCCCGTATAAGTCTTGTTGATGTCCTTCAGTTCTAATAACATATGTTGCAAAATTAACATTATTTTGAAATGTCGTGTCAACATTTTTAGTAATTATGCCAAAAGCAAATAATTATCAAAAAGGTTGAGTACTGTTTCAGATGAGGGAATAGCTGTGATCAATGCCTCAACAAACCTTGTTTTGAGGCAAAGACGCGATCAGGCGGTGGAGTTTCATAATTCCGCCAACCGGCTTTATGTGCTCCAATTTGTACAAGTGGCAGATATCTCCGGACATAATGTGCTGTACTTTATGCTGAGACTGGCCGGTGGCATGCGCGGCGGACTGCCGGACAAGGATATGGGGAGGATGGTAGTTGCAGTAATCGTGAGGTATCTGGTGGAGCATCCGGACGACCTGGTTTGTTACTGTCATTTTGACAATCCCTTAAGTAATGCGCTCAACAGGATATTCCATAACTGGGCAAGTCATAACCATGACCTTCTTGATGAAAACTGTATCAGTTTCTTTGACGGCGACGGCCATGATGAGCGGAATCTGGGATTCCATTTTATGGTAGTCCACAAAAAGGAGTGTAAGGATGTGTCGCTGCTTAAGGAATACATTCAGGAAAACAGTGATGATTTCGGCACCGTTCTGAGGGAGCAGATATCTCTTCTTAACGACATAGAGAAAAAGAAACAGGATGGAGATGGTTAAAAAATGTTAATTTGTCTTATCCATCGTGTCAGGCGAGAATTAAACGATATAAATTTACAGCAAATAACTAAAACAAATTACGATTATGAGAAAGGACAATTCCCCATTTGCAATCAAAAAGGCTCCTGTTGAGATTATAAGTGCACAGACTTTGACTCTTGATGACTACGTAAAAAGAGTTATTGACGATAGGGATAGGGTTTCTTTCTGCACTACATCTAATAAATGATATCCTGGCGTATCAGTCATTAAAATCAGCCGGCATCGTCCGGTCGTAATTCAGATATATACAGTTAATACCATTCATATACTTGTGGGTTATGTTCTTGCACACACGTGAAAGGACTGCGCCTCTTATGTTGTTTTCGTCCATATTCAGTAATTCCTCATCGGAATATTTGTAGATGGGGTTCCTGAGCGGTCCCTGACTCTTGAGCACTATCCTGAAACTGTTTTCCTGATCTATTATCCGGACGTCAAAGGTCTCATTCTCCTTGCGGTCCGGATTGGTCTCGACAATCTCGTAAAGCAACTCCTCCAATGCTATATCTACAGCTATGCCGTCCTTGAGTTCACAAGCCTCGATAAATGGCCTTATCTGATTCAGAAAATCCTGAACGCTCTGAGTGGTGTAGGGAACAGAGAAGGTGACCGCAGGATTAGACGGTACCGTGTTCTCAAGGGTAGGCCAGCTGAACAGCGGGTTCTTGCGGTGTAGTGCATATGCCATAGCCAGCATCACTATCAGCAACAGCCATGCGGTGACTGGCAGGACGTACCAGAGGAATTCCGGGGTGAATATAGCCATAAGCGCAATGATGGCAATGGTTCCTACGTTGGTGACAATCTCTATCCAGCGACTCAGTTTGTGGTGTCCCTGTACAAAGTACAATACATTCAGTGTCTCTGACAGAGCGTTGGGCAGGAAAGCCAGACTCATGAGGCGTAACGGGATGTGGCACTGCTCTATCAGGGCGTCATCGGCTCCAAACAACCTGGCCAGCAAATCCGGGAATATAAAGATAAACAGGCTGACAACTGCCATGATGGAGAGCATTTTGCGTAATATCCTGCGTGTGAGCAGGCGGAAACTGTCATAGTCCTCCTCGCCCAGCAGGATGCCTCCTATGTTGCTGATTGCATTGTTTGAGCCGGAAAGTGCCAGCATGCAGATACCGTTGATCTGGAAATAAACGGTAAAGATATACATGCCGTCGGCGCCCAGTTTATTGACAACAAGTGAGTTCATGGTGAATGACATGGCCGGTGCCAGAAGTGATGACAAGAACATGGGTAATCCTATGACCAGGCACTCACGATACTGCTTGATGCTGCATATCTTTTCGGGCCGATGCAGACGGAATATGCGATCGTTCTTGCGCATGTAGCCTATCAGGGATGTAAATGCCAGCAGATTGCTGAGTCCGGAGGCTAATGAAGCTCCTGCCATGCCCAAGTCAAACACTCCGCAGAGCAGAAGGTCAAATATGACATTGAGTATCTGTGAGATGATGATACGCCGGGTTATGAGTTGCGGGCTGCCGTTAGTGATGACGTAGGATATGGGGACACCGCAGACTGCAGCTACGAATAAGGCGAACAGGTCCGCATGAATATAGGGCTTGAGCATGGGCAGCAGCCGTTCGTCGGTGGTGAGTATGTTTGCAACGTTGTCAAGGAAAGGCAATATGAGGCCTAGTACCAACAGGGTGGAGAATATGACATAGTAAAGGTGGTTATTGAACACACGGTTCACCTTGTCGTAGTTCTGGGCACCGATACCTCGTGCGCTCAGAAAACTGGCTCCCGATGTCATCAGTCCGATAATGATGAACATCACTCCTGCAACCGGCTGCCAGATACGGACAACAGACAGCGCATCGGGCGATACCAGATGACTGACTATGATGGAGTCTGTAAAACCGCCCAGCCGGGTCATAAGGGCCGATATTACGGTGGCCAGGAAGAATGACCCGAACATGTTGTTCAACACATTTTCATTACGCTGCATCATATCTTTATCTTTTTACAAAATACCGGTACTTCTTCTGTCGGCAGGGTAGAGAGGCACTCCCGGACAGTCTTGCCGCCAAGCGGATCCAATCCCTGCTGAATCTGCCGGCATAATTCCATTCGTATCATGGCAATCCGGCATTCATCTCCTTCTGTCTTATCTATCGTGAAAGAGCCGTCTTCATGATGACGGAGCCTTTCTCCTGCTAAACACGGCACTTGGCAATACCGGCAATAGTCATGCCTGCCGCACTGGGGAAATGCCTGCTTCTGGTCTGCCTGGAGCATCTGTATGCGCTCAGGGCTCAGGATAACCTCCCTGAGTGACGAGTTGTGCAGATTGCCGAATGTTATAGGGATATTGCTGCAACCGCTCACAACTCCGCCCGGTGAAACCATTATACTTTCATTGGCCGAACAGGGGAACCCGCATCGGCTGCCTATCTCATAGCCGTCTGGCTTGCCGTCAGCCGGCACATGACCTCTTACAAGCGGATCCATCAGGATTATGCGCAGTGCGTCGGAGCATGTCCGCAGATTCTCTATCATGGATACGTCACCGTCCTGGCCGGGATTGAGCTTGCAGGTAATCTGGATATTGGCACCCAAATCATAGGCCAGACGGCGCACCCCGTAATAAGTGCGGGTGTTAAGACGGAACACCGGAGTCTTGATATTGAGAGGCACCGGCCATTCCGACAGTTCACGCAACGCTTTTACGGACTGTTCCCATGAGCCGGGCGTGCGTGTGATGCGGTCGTGTTCCCGGGCATCGGCACTATATACGGATACGCTCAGTTGCAGGAGTCCCATGCGGGCAATACGGCGTATCTTACCAGGAGTGTTGAGTGCCAGTGCGTTGGTGAACAGGCTGACTGCCAGATTGCGCTCGTTCATATACTCCAGTATCTCCCAGCAATGCGGGTAACTGAACGGATCACCACCGGTAACAGTCACCGCGGGTATTCCCAGTTCCACAGCCTGGTCTATGATTCGCTTGTAGTCATGGGGCGTGAGCATATCGGGGGTCAGTCGGTGCTCCTCATGCAGGTCGCTGCGGGCGGCACCCTGGTTATAGCAGTGCAGACAGCGCTCGCTGCAGGCGTAGGTAAACTCAAGGGTAAGCGACACACGCAACTCCTCCGGCAGGGACTTCAAATAGTCTCCCTCCGGCTCAGTACCCCTGGTACCTATGCAGGGCGGATTGTCCTTGCGGTATTGCAGCCATTCCGGGTCGCTCCATATATGGTCGTGTATGAGTCCTATTGGCATAAGCTGACTGATCATGAACGCCTCTACCTGCTCCGGTGTGGTGCCTGTAGCCGCTGCAATCCGTGCCGTGTCTACAGGTTCTTCCCTTTTGCAGGCCAGAACCTGATTGATGAGCAGGGCCGATACACCGTCAAACGTATAACAGATGCCGCGGGCCGTATTGTACATGACGGCTCTCTGTGCCCGGCGGTTGAATGCTCCGCATGTATATAAAGGTCGGATATAGTCCATCATCTTTTAAGTTTTGAGTCTGTAAACAGCCACTCCTGCCATAGTGAACTTATCCTTCATATAAGTATAGGCATCCGTATCATTAAGTCCAAGTCCTTTATTGCTGGCATGATAGAAGTGCAGCCGGTTGTCAATCCACTTGGCTATGAGAATGTGCTTGATATCCATTCCTCTAATCCAACTGAGCTGACTGCATACCACTGCCATTATATCGCCGTCGCGGATCACCCCCAGTTCAGAGTCCTGCGGCATACCCAGCAGTTCGCGGGGAACATAGGTAAAACGCACGCCGGCCTCCTGGCGCAGTTCTATTGTCTTGCAGTTGTCCGGACTGTCCATCTGGGGACTAAACAGATACTTGTGTCGGGTCATGAATGAGGGCTTTATGTCCATCAGCCCCGTAAAGGGGAATGAGGGCTCATCTGGACCGATACGCTCCACGAATCCCTCCCTGATGGCCGACTCCATTATCCAGGTAAAGTAATGGTTGCGGGTGGCGAACGATACTACGCCATCCAGATAGTGCATGCGACGGTAGTAGTCCTTAAGGTCGGCCAGAGTGGTGCGGTTGTCACGGTAGCACAGAGCCAGTGACAGTACATCCTCAATCACTGTGGTACAGTCCACCTGGCTCAGGCTCACTGTAAGGTGCTCCTGCTCCATGGGCTGTGTGAACGGGGTGGCTGTGCCGCCGTCTGTGAGTTGTCTGAAAAAGTATTCCGTAAGCGGGACTGACTCATCCACGTTTGTCAGGGCACGCCGCAGTACCTGCTCGTTCTGTGCATCAAACCGCTGCTCGTTGCGGCGCAGACGGCGTATAAGTCTTTTCCTGCAAAATCTTTTAGATATACGGCCTACAGGCGTCCTGACACAGAAAACCAGAAATATGGAGCGTAACGCTGCCAGCAGTTCCCGCCAGAAATAGGGATTCTCTTTTACCTTCTCGTAGTCGCTTATGTCAATGCCCCAGGCATCATATCCCAACCATCGGGCTATGTGCAGTGAACGGGATATGTGGAAACTGCTGGTAAGTATGTAGAATCGTGTCTGTCCCCAAAACATCTCCATGTTCCATAGAGAGCGGAAAGTGTTGACGCCATTGAAATCCAGTACAAAGCGCTCCTGGGGTATATGGTACTGTTCCACCAGCGTGCGGAAGATTACTGTGGTATCGGCACGGCAACCGGATATGTAGAACATCATGTCGGGGTATGCGGCGGCAAGGATGCTCACCAGTCTGACTCGCAGCTGCAGGATGGGCGAAAGGGTGTTGTCCGGTCTCAGCCTGGCTCCCAGTACCAGACAGATGTTCATATCTTCAGGCAATTCATGCCCGGATTTCCCTTTCAGCCTGTCGTTATGTAACTTTACATACCGCATCGTCCTCTTAGTCCAATACCTCTATAAATACAAAAAAAGTAAATTTATATCGTTGTTTTAATATGTCAAAAAAAATTGAGGTAAATCTTAGGGATAAAAAAACTCCGACCGCAAGGCCGGAGTTCTTTTTTGATTTGAGATTGAGGTTTATGCCTCAGCGGGAGCCTCCTCGGCGGGAGCGGCCTCTTCAGCAGGTGCTGCTTCCTCGGCGGGAGCCTCGGTAGCTTCTGCAGCTGCCTCCTCGGCTGCTGCTTCTGCTGCGGCTGCCTCAGCAGCTGCCTTGGCCTCGGCCTTCTTGGTAGCTACCTTCTCGGCAATAGCCTCGTTAACCTTCTTCTCTGCTTCCAGTTTAGCCTTGCTCTGCTCGCGCTTAGCCTGCTCATCCTTAACGGTGATAGCCTTCAGTGCGCTCTCCTTTGCCTGCTTCCAAGCATCGAACTTAGCCTGAGCTGCGGCCTCATCGAATGCGCCCTTCTTAACGCCACCCTGGAGGTGCTTCATAAGATACACACCCTCGCGTGACAGAATGTTACGTGCGGTATCGGTGGGCTGTGCGCCAACGTTTACCCAATACAGGGCTCTTTCGAAATTCAAATCTACTGTAGCGGGATTGGTGTTAGGATTGTAAGTACCAATCTTCTCAATAAACTTTCCATCACGTGGAGCTCTGGAGTCTGCAATTACGATTGAATAGAAGGCGTAACCTTTGTGGCCTCTTCTCTGCAATCTGATTTTTGCTGCCATAAGTTGTTGTTTTTATTGAATTTATAAATGATTTGAATAGCCGTTATCCCGTAACGGCGGCGCAAAGGTAGTAAAAATACTTATTCAATCACCATCCCGCCTGTAATTATTTATTTTAAAGTTTGATATCAATGCTCTTGAGGTCCTTGTCAAGTGATGAGCCGCCGTACAGGATCTGATAGCGGCCAGGACGGAACTTAAGACCATCGGTTGCCTCGTCATAGAAACTGAAAGCTTCCTTGTTGAGCTCGATCTTCACTGTCTGTGTCTTGCCTGCAGGAATATTCACACGTGCGAATCCTGCAAGAGACTTGATGGGGGCATCGGCATCGTCAAGTGCCTTGACATATACCTGAATAACCTCATCGCCGTCAATATTACCGGTATTGGTAACGGGGACTGTGATTGTCATGTTCTGGGCTTTTCCTGATTTCTTGGCCTTGCCGTAGCTGAAAGTGGTGTAGCTAAGTCCGTATCCGAATGCATACAGAGGCTCGCCCTTGAAGTAACGGTAGGTGCGGTTCTGCATTGAGTAGTCCTGGAAATCGGGGAGTTGGTCAGTTGATGCATAGAAGGTAACCGGCAGACGGCCTGCGGGGTTGTAGTTACCGAACAGGACATCACCTACGGCCTCACCGCAAGCTTGGCCGCCGTACCATGCCTGAATCAGGGCATCGTACTTGCTTTCTACGTTACCGAATCCGATAGCACTACCTGATACGTTGACCAGAACGATGGGTTTGCCGGTAGCGTCAAGCTCGGCCAGCAGCTGCTGCTGAATCTCGGGAAGCTCAATCTCTGAACGGTCATGACCTTCACCTTCGATATCCGATGAGATACCGCTTACCATGATGATGACATCGGCCGGAGCTATTTTCTTTACAACGCTTGCAAAGTCAACCGGACCGCGGCTGTAGATATCGAATGAGAATGATGCCGAGCGGGCCTCGGGCTGTACCAGGTCGATGTAGATCTCATAGGTCTTGCCTTCCTCAACATGGAATACGGTTGAGGGAGTACCACCACGACCTCCGAATCCGCCTCCGAATCCACCGAATCCGCCACGGCCACCGCCCTGACCGGCGTTCTTGGCAATGGTGTCACCGTTCAAGATGAAGTTGTAACGTGAGCTTCCGCGTACGTTGTAAACCATATCACCGGTATAATCGGCTGTAAAGGTTCCGGTATATTTGGCTGAGAATCCTGTCATGTTAACACCGTCGGCCCATGGGCAATCCTCATGTGCAAGGGCGGGTGATGTGGTGTTCAGGCTCAAGGGCTCGTCATAATCAACCTTTGCTGCAACGGCACCGGTCCAGTCAAGGGTATTATAGTACTCGGCATGCAAGCCCTTGCCACCGTTGATCTCTGATACATAATGCTTGGTTATGTAGGGAACATTCAGGTCGCAACCCTTCTCGTAGATGATCTTGGCGTTAGGAGCGGCCTCACGGATTCCGTCCAGGATGGTTTTGGTGTTGGCTGCTGACGGGTAGCCGTTGTAGTTACCCAGGATAACGCGTGCATCGTCGGCATTGGGACCTACTACTGCTATTGTCATGTCCTTCTTTAAGGGCAGTAGGCTGTTCTGGTTCTTGAGGAGAACGATGGCCTCATGTGCGGCCTTGCTTGCCAGAGCGGTATGGGCGGGGCTGCTCAGGTCATCAAGTCCAAGATTTGCCCAAGGCAGCATCTCGGCGGGATCAAACATACCCAACTCAAAACGGGCCTTGAGGATACGACGTACGTTGACGTCGATATCAGCCTCGGTGATGAGTCCCTGCTCAATGGCCTGGGAGAGCGAACGATAGCTGGTTCCGCACTCGATATCGGCACCTGAAAGGACGGCATCGGCCGATGCGCTGGCGGCATCCTTGTGCGTGCCGTGCTGACGGGCGTTGAAGAAGTCACCTATGGCACCGCAGTCAGTTACTACAAGGCCCTGATAACCCCATTTGTTGCGCAGGATGTCCTGCAGTAGACGGTCACTGGCGCAGCATGGATCACCCTCGTAACGGTGATATGCGCACATGACCTCCTGTACGTTGCCGTCCTGTACCAGACTCTTGAATGCCGGCAGGTAGGTCTCCCAAAGATCACGGCCTGATACGCTCACGTCAAACTGGTGACGCAGAGGCTCGGGACCGCTGTGTACTGCATAGTGCTTTGCGCATGAGTGCAGTTTCAGGTATTTGGAGTCATTGCCCTGCATGCCAAGAACTGTCTGGGTTCCCATTACGGAGTTCAGATATGGATCCTCACCCGGGGTCTCCTGACCGCGTCCCCAGCGGGGATCACGGAAGATATTTACATTGGGGCACCAGAATGAGAGTCCGTTATGCCAGATACTTCCGTTAGGCTGGGTTACACCCATCTGATGATGATCGGTGGTGTTCCATACGGCGCGAGCCTCATCGGATACGGCGCTGTATATCTCATACTGCTGAGGTGCATTGAAAGTGGCACCCAGGGCAATTACCTGAGGGAATACGGTTACATCGTCATAGCAGATGCCGTGGCAGGCCTCGTTCCACCAGTTGTAGGCGGGGATGTCAAGACGGTCAACGGAGATGGAGCCGTTCATCATAAGGCCTATCTTCTCCTGAGGAGTGAGCAGTGAGAGCAGGTTATCTGTTCTCTTGTCAAATGAGAGACTGGGATCCTGGAACGGATACTCGTAATTCTGGCCGATGACAGGCATCACCGATGCGGCCAAAAGGCATGAAAGTAAAAGGCTTTTTTTCATATTTTGTTGTTTAGGATTAAATCTGGTTAGTTACGGGAAGCCAAATTTACGGATTGATTTTGAAATCACAAAGCACACATTGGGGTCTGACCCTTTTGTGTGCTTTTTCCAAATAAAAATGTGGAAATAATGCATTTGGGAATGCGGAAATGTCTTACATTTGTAAGATTAAAACGGACCGAAGACAATATGGGCGCAGACATAAGGCATGAAGGGGTTATAGACTCCATTGACGGTCAAAAAGTTACCGTGCGCATATTGCAGACATCGGCCTGTTCGGGCTGTCAGGCAAGCAGGATTTGCCGTGCGGCCGAATCGAAAGAGAAACTTGTGGAAGTGGATATGACGGGTGCGGATAGTCTGTCGGTAGGACAGGCCGTAACAGTGGTTGCCGGGGAGCGTATGGGTATGACGGCTGTACTGCTTGCTTTCGGGTTGCCGTTGTTGCTTTTACTGATAGCGCTTATTGCGGCTATGAGGGTTTCAGGCAGCGAAAAAATAGGAGCTATTGCATCGATAGCAGTACTTGTACCTTATTACATTGTACTGTTTCTTTGCCGAGGCAGGATTAAAAAGGACTTTGGATTCAGAATAATTGTTTAGATAAGATATGTCGTTTATTTTGACAGCTATCCTTGTATTGGGATTGACGGGATTGGTGTTGGGCCTGGTGCTCTATGCCGTGTCAAGGAAATTCAAGGTTGAGGTTGACCCCAGAGTGGGGCAGATTGCTGAGCTGTTGCCAGGCGCCAACTGTGGAGGCTGCGGTTTCCCAGGTTGTGCCGCATTTGCGGAGGCCTGCGTAAAGAGTGAATCTATGGACGGACTCAAGTGCTCGGCATGCAAGAGTGAGGTAATGCAACAGATCGCTGCCATAACAGGTCATGCGGTTGAGGTTGGAGTTGAGAAGGTGGCAGTGGTGCGTTGCGCAGGATCTTGCGCCAACCGTCCCAGCCTGCGCGTCTATGACGGTGCAAAGAGCTGTGCTGCCGCAGCGCTGATGAATGGCGGTGCTACAGGGTGTTTCTTTGGTTGCCTGGGATGCGGCGATTGCGTCAGGGTATGTAAATTCGAGGCCATCAAGATGGATCCCGAAACCGGCCTGCCGGTTGTGGACCAAGACAAGTGTACCGCTTGCGGTGCCTGTGTCAAGGCTTGCCCGCGTATGATCATTGAGTTGCGTAACAAGAACAAGCTGGACCGCCGTGTTTATGTAAGTTGCGTAAACAAGGATAAGGGTCCCGTAGCCAAGAAGGCTTGCGAGGTTGGTTGCATAGGTTGTGGAAAGTGCGTCAAGGCTTGCCCGTTTGAGGCCATCACGCTTGAAAACAATCTGGCATACATTGACTTTGAGAAGTGCCGTTTGTGCCGCAAGTGTGTGGATGAATGTCCGCAGCATTCAATCCTGGCGGTCAACTTCCCGCCCAAGAAGGAGGTCGCTCCGGCAGAGCCACAGGCTGAAGCACCGGTTCAGACACCGATAGAGCCTATGGCTCCTGAAACATCAGTAGAACAAAAAACAGCAGAGTAATTATGAATACTTTCAAGATAGGAGGTGTCCACCCCGAGCCTAACAAGCTCACTGCTGACCGCAAGATTGAGACTCTGGCCCTGCCCAAGCAGGCGGTGTTCCCGTTGTCTCAGCATATAGGCGCTCCGGCAGTGCCGTGTGTGGAGAAAGGTGATGTGGTCCGCGTAGGAACCCGGATTGCCGAGCCGGGCGGTTTTATGTCGGCCTCGATTCACTCATCGGTATCGGGTAAGGTGGCCAAGATTGATACGATTGTTGATGCCAGCGGCCTGCGCAAGCCCGCCATATTCATTGATGTTGAGGGTGATGATTGGGAACCTTCGATTGACCGTTCCGATAAGCTGGTGCTTCAGTGCAACAAGACCCGCGAGGAGATTGTAGAGTGCATCAAGAATGCCGGAATAGTGGGTATGGGTGGTGCATGTTTCCCAACTCACGTCAAACTGTGTCCTCCCAAGGAGTGCACTATTGATACCCTCATCATCAACGCCGTTGAGTGTGAGCCGTATCTTACAGCCGACCATCGTCTGATGCTGGAGCACCCCGATGAGATTATAATAGGTATAAAGATCATACTTAAGGTGCTGGGTATAGACCGTGCTGTGATAGGCGTTGAGTCAAACAAACCCGATGCAATTTCGCTGTTGCAGTCCAAGACATCGATGGTTAGCGGCATTGAGGTTATGCCCCTTAAGATGAAATATCCGCAGGGCGGTGAAAAACAGCTTATTGAGGCTGTGACCGGCCGTCAGGTTCCGCCTCCTCCCGCATTGCCTGCCAACGTGGGCTGCGTGGTTCAAAACGTAGGAACTGTATTTGCCATATATGAGGCAGTGATGAAGAACAAGCCTCTGTTTGAGCGCATAGTTACCGTGACCGGTAAGGGACTCAAGAATCCTTGCAATCTCAAGGTTCGTATGGGTACTCCCGTAAGCCAGCTTATTGAGTATGCGGGCGGTATGCCTGAGGGTACGGGTAAGCTTATCTCCGGCGGTCCGATGATGGGCCGTCCGTTGCTGGATGAGACAGCTCCGGTTGTGAAAGGTACATCGGGTGTGCTGATGATTCCTGAGGCCGATGCTATCCGTCGCGAGGAGCGCAACTGCATACGCTGCGCCAAGTGCGTGCAGGCATGTCCGATGGGGCTTGAACCCTATCTGCTTGCAACCGCATCGGAGGCAAGTGATTGGGAGTGCGCCGAGGAGAACTGGATAATGAGTTGCATTGAGTGCGGCTGCTGTCAGAGCACATGCCCGTCACGCCGTCCGCTGCTTGACTTGGTACGTCTGGCCAAGAACAGGGTAGGTGGAATAATCCGCGCCCGTAACGCTAAGAAATAAGGTATTATGGCACAGAAACTATATATCACAACATCACCGCACATTCATTGCGGTGACACTATAGAGAGGAATATGCGTACCGTGATTTGGGCGCTTGTTCCCGCATTCATAGCATCAGTCATCTATTTTGGCCTGGGTGCCGTGATTGTGACAGCCACATCGGTGGCATCGTGTCTTTTCTTTGAGTGGTTCATAACAAGGGTATTCCTTAAGAGACCCTCCACTCTGGCTGACGGATCGGCTGTGATAACCGGTATCCTGCTGGCTTTCAACCTGCCGTCAAACATTCCGTTGTATATGATTGTCATGGGTGCTCTTGTGGCTATCGGGATAGGTAAGATGGTGTTTGGAGGACTGGGCAACAACCCGTTTAACCCGGCACTTGTGGGACGTGTGTTCCTGCTTATATCATTCCCGGCCAAGATGACTTCATGGCCCGTGCCTCATCAGATGGTGGCTTATACCGATGCTGTTACAGGTGCGACACCGCTCAACCTGATAGGACAGATTGCAGGTGGCAATACCGCTGCAATGGATCAGCTGCCTGCCCTTAAGGATCTTTTCCTGGGCAACATAGGCGGCTGTATAGGTGAGGTGAGTGCAGTGGCGCTGCTCATAGGCCTGCTTATCCTGCTGTGGCGTAAGGTTATCACATGGCATATTCCGATTACCATTATGGCAACAGTGGCTGTTTTGACAGGTATCATGTGGATGATCAATCCCGTGCTCTACGTAAATCCTCTGTATCATCTGTGTGCCGGAGGCCTGATGCTGGGCGCCATTTTCATGGCTACCGATTATGTGACATCACCTATGACCGCAACCGGTATGGTGTGGTACGGAATAGGAATAGGATTCCTGACGGTGGTTATCCGTTACTTCGGATCTTATCCCGAGGGTATGTCATTCGCTATCCTGATCATGAATGCGGTTACTCCGCTCATTAACAACTGGTGCAAACCTAAACGTTTCGGGGAGGCTGTAAAATGAAGAAACTGGAATCAAATATAACCAATATGGCCTTAGTGCTTACCCTGATAGCCGTTGTGGCTGCGGGTTTGCTGGCATGGGTCAACAATGTGACCAGCGGTCCTATCAAAGAGATAAATGACCAGGCCATTGAGAATGGAATCAAGAGTGTGATATTGGGTGACCGTAACATAGAGTTCACCGTCGAGGCCCCCGTGGAGCGTGAAGGATTCATTTTCCACAATGTTAATGACAAGAAAGGCAACCTGATAGGTACTGCCGTTGAATCGACCGATAAGAACGGATTCGGCGGTGCCCTTAAGGTGATGGTGGGCTTTGATCCCGAGGGCGTTATCCTGGGTTATACCGTGCTGGAGCACAGTGAGACTCCGGGTCTTGGCGCTCAGGCCGACGGCTGGTTCCGCCAGAAAAGCGGTGAGGTCAAAGAGCAGCCTGCTGTCGTAAATGTGCTTTTAGGCGCTCCCGGCAAGCCTGGTAACCATAACATCATAGGTATGAACCCGGGTGATGATATGATGATTGTAAGTAAGGATGGAGGTGATGTGGATGCCATTACCGCTTCGACCATCACGTCAAAGGCTTTCCTTCGTGCAGTGAACGCCGCATACAAGGCTGCGTTCGGATATACTGCAGCCGATGCCGTTAGCGGTGCTTCATCACAGAACTAATAAAGGGCAAGATTATGAATTACTTCAAGACAATAATAAACGGAATAGTCAAGGAGAATCCTACGTTTGTTCTCCTGCTGGGAATGTGCCCCACGCTGGCTACAACCACATCGGCCGTTAACGGTTTGGGTATGGGCGTGGCCACCATGTTCGTGCTGATATGCTCCAATACATTCATATCGCTGCTCAAGAACCTGATTCCTGACGGTGTCAGGATACCGTGCTACATAGTTGTGATTGCATCGTTCGTGACATTGCTTCAGATGCTTATGCAGGCGTATGTGCCGGATCTGTACAAGACCTTGGGCATATTCATACCGTTGATTGTGGTCAACTGCGTCATTCTGGGTCGTGCCGAGGCATTCGCCGCCAAGAACAATGTATTTGCATCAATATGCGACGGTATCGGAATAGGCATCGGTTTTACCCTTGCCCTCACTCTGCTGGGATTTGTACGTGAACTGTTGGGTAACGGAGCCGTGTTCGGTTACCGTATATTCCCCGAGTCCATGAACATGCTGGTATTCGTGCTCGCTCCGGGTGCTTTCATCACCCTGGGCCTGCTGCTTGCGATAGTAAATTCAGTCAAGAACCGTAAAGCCTGAACTATATGGAATACTTTCTGATATTCATATCCGCGATATTCGTAAATAATATCGTCCTGTCACAGTTCCTGGGTATATGCCCGTTCCTGGGTGTGTCCAAGAAGATCAACACCGCTGTGGGCATGGGCCTTGCGGTTACATTCGTGCTTACGGTTGCAGTTATCGTTACATATGCTTTGCAGACATGGGTGCTCAATCCCTACGGACTGGGTTATCTGCAGACAATACTGTTCATTCTGGTGATTGCAGGTCTGGTACAGATGCTTGAGACCATACTTAAGAAGGTGTCACCTTCGCTCTATCAGGCTTTAGGCATATTCCTGCCTCTGATAACCACAAACTGCTGCATTCTTGGCGTATCAATCCTGGTAGCTAATGCAACTTACAATGCACAGGGTCTGGAACCCAACCTGCTCACAGGCGTGATTTATGCAATAGCAACATCGATAGGTTTTGCTCTGGCCTTGATCATATTCGCAGGTATCCGCGAGCAGCTCTCAAGAGTTCGCGTACCCAAGAGTATGGAGGGTATGGCAATCGCTCTCATAACCGCAGGCCTGTTGGCACTTGCGTTCATGGGATTCAGCGGTGTTGATCACGGCATAGCCGTCGCAGCTGGTCTTTAATTGAAATTAAAAATATGAGATTTTCCGGAGTTTCTTTTTCAGTATTAGGTTTGCTGGTGGCTGCCTGCGGAGGTGGCGCACCGACAGACGGTACACAACTGGCAAACGGCAAGTACAGTGCCGATGCCCTTAACGTTGAGAGTACAATAACCGCTACGGTGACCGTAAAGGGTCACAAGATTGCCGCTGTATCCGTGAAGGATAACGGCAATACCTATGCACAGTACACATCGCCTTACACTGTCGTCGCCAAGAGGATAGTTGAGGCCCAGAGTACGGATGTTGATGGCGTTACAGGCGCTACTTATTCATCGGATGCAGTCAAGAAGGCTGTTGATATGGCTCTTGCTCAGGCTCGTGGCGAGAAACCGGTTCCTGCCAAGAACGCTGCTCTGAGTTTCACACCCGGTACATATACCGGTAGTGGAAAAGGCTACGGCGGTCAGGTTCAGGCTCGCGTCACATTCAGCGAGACCGGCATTACTGATATCCGCATCGGTCAGCAGCGTGAGACGGCTCACGTTGGTGATGTTGCTCTTCAGACTCTTCCAGCCAAGATTATCGCTGCAAACGGATTGAATGTTGATGCCGTATCGGGCGCAACAATGTCAAGTTTCGGCCTTAAGGAGGCTGTACTGAATGCTGCCGATCAGGCTGGTGTTACCAATCGCAAGGCATTCATTGACAACACTGTCAAGACCCAGGCTGGTGCTCCCATTGAGGATACATGGGATGTGGTCGTAATAGGTGGCGGCGGCGCAGGTCTCTGTGCTGCAGCACAGGCTGCTCAGGACGGAAGCACAGTTCTTATCATTGAGAAGAACGCCGAGCTGGGCGGTAACACATTGGTATCGGGCGGTGTTTATCAGTCAGTTGACCACAGCCTGGTATGGGATATCAATAAACCTACCGCAACCAGTGCCAAGGGCTTTGACGGCAAGACACACAACAAAGTTCGTGCAACTGTAGGTTGTGTCAATGACCTTAAGGTTATTTACGGCTGGAGTGAGGAGCCGTTCGACGCATCATACTACAAGGATCACGAGTTTGTGGCCGGTGATATAGAGGAACTCTCCAAGCATGGCGTTCATGCCGAGTATCTGCAGACTCTTAAAGACCTTAAGAAAGAGATCAAGGCATATCTTGCATATGCCGAGCCTCAGCTTAAGAAGGGCACCCCTGAAAACCAGCTCCTGCTGTTCTCAACCACTAATCTGCATATATTCCAGACCTATTACGGTGGTCTTCGCCAGAACACTGCAAAGGATGAATGGATATATGGTGACTATGACCTGGTCAGGCAGTTCGTAGTTGAGGGCGAGCAGCTCAAGCCCTGGCTCATGAAGATGGGCGTGGGATTCAGCGACAGCCAGTCAACTCTGGTAGGTGCGCTGTGGTATCGTGGCAACACCATGAACGGTTGCACTACGGATGCTGATGGTGACGGCACCACCGAGCGTTACTCAGGTAACTGGGGCTCATACGTGATGGCTCCGCTCGCAGTGGTCAATAATGCCGATAAGCACAATCGCGTATTGAGAGAGACCAGCGCCAACGAGCTGATATTTGAAAATGGTCGTGTAACAGGCGTCAAGGCTAAGATGGCCGATGGCACCGAGGTTACAGCTCACGCAAAGAAGGGTGTCATCATAGCAACCGGCGGATATGCAGCTAACATACAGAAGGTACTCAAGACCAACAAATACTGGTCACGCCAGTATCTGTCACCCACCATTGGCACAACCAACCGCTCATCACTGCGCGGTGACGGTATCGATATGGCCGAGAAGGTTGGTGCGGCTACAGTAGGCGAGGGTTACACTCAGTTGATGCCTCTTGGATACATTGCTGATGGCGCAATCGCATTCGGCGGTGTGGAGAACGCAATTTTCATCAGCCCCAAGGATGGAAAACGTTACGTGGATGAGTGCTCCGAGCGTGACGTGCTCTCTCTGAACGGCTTTAAGCACGGTATTGAGTATGAAGGCGTTCGCGGCGTTTATTTCTACATCACACCGGGCTTTGGCGGATTCGGAGGCGGATTCGGAGGCTTTGGTGGTGGCGGCTTCGGCGGCTTTGGCGGCGGTGCTCCCGGCGCAGGCAACCAGGCCAACGCCAATACCAATGTTCGCCGTTTCAACGGTCGTGACTGGAGCGGCAGGGCATCGGAACTTCCCGAGTTCTTTGACGAACTGGGTATTACACTTGATGCCGAGGTTGTAAAGAACAGCATTCGTGAATACGATATGGCTGTAATGGAAGGCCGCAATCCCGAGGGCGTAGGTAAGCGTCACGCTACCGGTATAATCGGATCGGCACGTCGCGGTGCTGACGGCCAGTATGACAAGTCGACCTATAATATTGATGATGCGAACCTGTCAATACGCGTGCTGGCTCCTTCAACCCATCATACAATGGGCGGTCTGAAGGTCGATCTGGACCGTCGCGTGCTGGATGAGAGCGGCAAGGCTATTCCGGGCCTCTATGCAGCAGGTGAGGTTACCGGCGGATTCTTTGGCGGTAACCGTCTGGGCGGCAACGCTTTGACCGAGTGCATGGCATCGGGCCGCATCGCCGCCAAGGGCGTAGAAAAGGACAACAAGTAATGATTACATTCCCGAACGCAAAGATTAACATTGGACTCAATGTCGTGGCAAAACGCAGTGACGGATACCACGACATTGAGACTGTGTTTTATCCGGTGCTCCTGCAGGATGCACTGGAGATATCTCTTATGCGTCCGCTTGATCCTGCACAGTTGCGCAAACGTTTGGAGGCTGGCTTGCTGGTTCAGCCCGATGATGTTTTCCTGCCTTACCACAGGCTGTTTCGCAAGAAGGAGGATATTCCGTGCTGCTCGCTTGAGATGACGGGCAATGAGTTTCCGTTCAGTGCTGCCGATAATCTGGTGGTAAAGGCTTACCTGATGTTGCAGCAGGATTTTGATCTTCCTTCAATCGATATCAAACTGCACAAGCATATACCTTCAGGCGCCGGTCTGGGAGGTGGCTCATCGGACTGCGCGTTCATGATTTCGCTTCTGAACCGCCGTTTCAACCTCCGCATGCGCGAAAGCATGATGGAGCGATACGCCGCCCGCCTTGGATCGGATTGCGCCTTCTTTATCAGCAACGCTCCGTCGCTGGCAACGGGTAGGGGTGAGGTGCTCAATCCCATCGGCCTTTCGCTCAAAGGTTATACTGTTCTTCTGGTAAAGCCCGATGTTTCTGTCAGCACAGCCGAGGCATACGCTTCACTTACTCCTAAACGTCCTGAGATTCCGCTTGAGGAGGCAATCAAACGCCCGGTAGCAGAGTGGAAGGAGTGCGTTTTCAACGACTTTGAGCCTTCGGTTTTCAGGAAGTATCCGATCCTGGCCGATATCAAGCAGAAACTCTACGACCTTGGGGCAGAGTACGCCGCAATGACCGGTTCCGGCTCTACCATCTACGGCATTTTCCGTCAACCTCTTGACGCTCCGTCAGATCTTTTCGCGGATATGTTTGTGTGTCAGCGGGAGATGGCGTGATTTATGTCACTTCGTGCCATGATTTTTGTCGCGACTCGGGAAAGAAAGTAAGCTTTCTCTCCTCTCGCTGCTCCAAAAATTGTTGAAAACAGGGGGATAACCTTCCTCCTGTTTTTGTTTTTGGGGGACTGCATTGTTTTACCTTTGTATCGGTAAGAATAAAGAAATGGCAGATTCCAGAAACAGACAGCGCAGTTCACGTGGCTCATCTGACGGCATAGTGCTCAACCACCTTCAGCCTCAGGCTCTCGAGCTTGAGGAGGCGGTAATAGGTGCACTCATGATCGAGCAGGACGCATTCCCCAAGGTGAGTGACATACTCAAGGCCGAATCGTTCTACGACCACCGTCATCAGGTGATCTATGAGGCGGTGGCAAACCTGTCACTGAATCAGCGCCCTATTGACATCCTCACCGTAACCGAGCAGCTCAAGAGCAACGGTACGTTGGAGGAGGCAGGCGGTGCGCTTTACGTGACTCAGCTGGCTGGTAAGGTGACGTCGTCGGCACACATCGAGTACCACTCGCGAATTATCGCGCAGAAGGCAATGGCTCGTGAACTGATTACGTTCACCAGTGAGATCCAGACATCGGCTTTCGATGATACGACCGATATCTCCGATCTGCTGGGCGAGGCCGAAAACAAACTGTTCCAGATTGCCCACCGTAATGTAAAGAAGGACTTCGCATCAATTGATGTGGTGCTGCAGGAGTCCGTAAACCGAATTCGTACAGCTGCGTCCCGTGCCGAGGGTATGAGCGGACTGGCCAGCGGATTCCGTGATCTTGACAACATTACGTCGGGCTGGCAGAAATCGGACCTTATCATTCTGGCTGCGCGCCCTGCAATGGGTAAGACGGCATTCGCACTGTCAATGGCCAAGAACATCGCAGTTAACAACCAGAAGCCGGTGGCGCTCTTCTCGCTTGAGATGAGTAATGTACAGCTGGTTAATCGCTTGATTTCAAGCGTCTGCGAGATTCCGGGTAACAAACTGCGTGACGGCCGTCTGGCACCTTATGAGTGGCAGGTCTTGGACAGCAAGATCAACGCTCTGCAGAGTGCGCCTATGTTTCTGGACGACACCCCGTCTCTCTCCATCACCGAGTTCCGCACTAAGGCAATACGCCTTAAGCAGGAGCATAATGTTGAGTTGATAATCATTGATTATCTGCAGCTTATGAACGCTAGCGGAATCAAGTTCGGTAACCGTCAGGAGGAAATCAGTACAATCTCACGTAACCTCAAGGGTATAGCCAAGGAACTGGATATACCTATCATTGCCCTGTCACAGTTGAACCGTGGCGTCGAGGGCCGTGAGGGTTACGAGGGTAAGCGCCCTCAATTGTCTGACCTTCGTGAATCAGGTGCTATCGAGCAGGATGCTGATATCGTATGCTTCATCCATCGCCCGGAGTACTACAAGATCTATGAGGATAACAACCACAATGATCTGCACG
>Ga0310696_10001066_pt1 | contig 40335 bp, 37 predicted proteins | sample AusTroGonzalo_MG_4_FD_203885 | JGI IMG/M metagenome (GOLD analysis project Ga0310696, IMG submission 203885) | Bovine rumen microbial communities from tropical cattle in Woodstock, Queensland, Australia - Gonzalo_02 (v2) (version 2) | ecosystem: Host-associated > Mammals > Digestive system >... | reverse complement strand
TTTGAGATTTGTTATTATCGTTAGATGGTTTCATGGACAAAAGAGAATCAGGATTTATTAACCAATCATCATATTGTCGCTTTGTCATTCCAAGATATTCGTACAATTTCAATGTTCCATTATATTCATCATGCCATTTATCAATATAGGTATCAATATCCTCTGCCTTGCACTCGCCATTTGTGAACATTTCAAAAAAGCTCTTTTCTTTTTCATTTTCCATTGGTTTGCTATTCATGTTCCTTCTCCTATTTTTTAAATTTTGATTTTCCTGCCCTTCACAGCATCTTTGACTGGGTCTCCACCATTTGGTGGAAAAGCGGGCATACTGGCTGACCATGCCATCTCTGCTCTTCAAGGAATATCCTTGCAGAATCATCAGTAGGATACTTCGGTGCAAGTTCAAAAAGCGAAATCGTAACCTTGTCTTTCATAATAGTCGCATCACCTTTGTTGTTCATTGGTGATACGACCAATACGGCCCGTTTCTTTCACTTTTCGGAAACAAAAGTATATAATTCTCGGGAAAATGCGGTCTGGCGCTTGTCAAACGCTCGTAGGAAAAGAGCCTTAACAACAGTTCCCGTCAGAGAATTCCGTGCCTGTGTTTCTTTTCCAGTAGTTCCTCCAACTCACAGTCAGGAAGCATTTTTTCGAAGCCGCTTCCAGCAGACTGGATTGATTTTCTATAGTGGTCCAATGCCTGGTCAAAAGGCAACCAGGGTGCCTGGAGGATTACGGAATCCAGTGCCTTGATGATTTTCTCTGCCAATAAATCAGCCCAGACGGCTGCCAGGTTGGATTGTTTGACGCCGGTTTGCAGAAGGTTATGATATTCCTCCATGCTGTTAATCCATAGCGTGTTCGTGCGTTGCCAACCTGAGCACATAAGATTCCAGGGCAGTTCATCTGAATCTCCGCATTTCCTGAAATCAGTGCGAAGGAGAACGGCTGGAATATCCAGGGCCTTGGCAAAGCAAAACTCCACGACTGTCCCCGAATCTAATTCCGTACCATCAAAGTTGGCCAATATCACGTCGCATTGAAGAACGGACAACAGATCCTGGTTACGTATGCCTTGAATGTCCCGAGACGTGCCACATTCGCAGTCCTGTGGGAAAAAAACCTTGTATTTCCCATTGGAAATGTTCTCAACAGCAGTTCCCAGCTGAAGATTTCCCAACAATTCCTTATAGTTAAAAAGTCCCCCAGCCCAGTAAATGCTAATCGGTTCTGTCTTCATGGAAAATGATTGCATCCTTCTTGTTTGTTGCGACATTGTTATGAGAACGTCTGACCATAGCCAGATTGTTCGCTTTTATGGATTATTTTTATGCTCATTAGTGGATTCCGGGGCACAGTTGCCATGTTGTTTTTACGCTTTGCAGTGATTTTCCTTCTAGGACGCCTGGCTCATTCATCTCCAAACACCCACTGGCGCAGCAATTTCATGGCAAAGACATTGCGCGGCTCCCTTAGTGTGCCAAAAACTAGAGGTAACTCCTGAAAGAACGAATTTGATTCATTGAGGAAAGTCTGCAAATAATCCTCTAGAACCATCCCACTCTCCTGAAACTCTCCCCATGACTTGCCCAGAACGGCATGGCACTTGTCATCCAGGAAACTGCCCAGCAAATCGTCAACCGACTTGAGGATGGCAGTCAGAGGATTACGAAGCCTGTTGCGAACAATCAGTGCCTTGCGCATCACGACTAGATTCGGGTTTTCAGAATAGAGCCCGTCGAGTTTTCCCCCACCTTAATAGTCTTGATTATTCTCTTGGCCTCTCTCAAGGTCACCATCAGTCTTGTTTCGTTTTCCATTGTAAAAAAAACTATGTAATTGATGGTCAGTTCATACTGTTTCAATTCAGCATTTAAGCGGAACGGTCGCATCTCAAGGGGCATTGATGTGTCATTCCAGCGGCACTGGCCGAGAAATTGACGCCGCCGCCCTTGCGATGCCACCCAGAAGCAAACACAACGAAATTATACTATAATTTTGAGTTGCAAAAATGCAATACCACAGTCATAAGGTTTAGTTATATGCCAAATGGTTTTAAAGTCAATCCAATGGATGACTACTGTCCGATAGTCAGGCTGCGCCGTGCGCCGCGAACATGGTTTTTCTGGGTGAAGTGATACTGGCAGCCAAAGCATAAAATATCTAATTTTATCACAGAAGTGAAAGGCATACGCATGGAAAGGAGTATCATCGATAGACAGCGTTCATTCACGAAATACAAGGAAAACGGAAAAATGATAACAATGTGCACATTTAGCGGGAAAGAAGAAAAGGATGGCGAGAAGGCTTGCGAGTTTTGCGAGGGAAAAGTTAAGATGCAAGGCGGTATCCAGGAACAAGAGATGATGACCGTTCAACTTCCGGGCGGCGTGCCTCTGGAGTTGATGAGGGTGGAAGCGGGGAGTTTCATCATGGGAAGTCCCGAAGACGAGCCGATGAGGAAGTCGAGCGAGACACAGCGCAGCGTAACCATCTCCCATGATTTCTGGCTGGGGAAATATGCAGTCACGCAGGCGCAATGGCAGGCGGTGATGGGGGGCAATCCGTCAAAGTTCAAGGATGGTGGGGCCTATCCCGTTGAGTACGTCAATGCGGAAGACACGATGGCTTTCTGCGAGAAACTGAACCAATCGGGATTGGCGCCAACTGGATTCCGCTTTGACTTGCCGACGGAGGAACAGTGGGAGTATGCGGCGCGCGGTGGTCGCCGAAGCCAGGGATTTGTTTACAGCGGAAGCAACAATTTGCATGAGGTGGCGTGGTATGACGAAAATTCAGATGGAAAACCTCATCCTGTGGGCCAAAAGGTGCCGAACGAGTTGGGGCTGTTTGACATGAGCGGCAATGTCAACGAGTGGTGCATAGACCGTAAGGAGGGGGCACTTGGCCCAATGCAACTGCTCAAGGGTGGAGCTTGGCGAAGAAATGCTCGCTTTTGCCGCTCCGCGTCACGAAACTGGATTATGCCGTCGTATCGCGCTGGCTATCTCGGCTTCCGTCTGGCTCTCGTGCGAGTTCCATAGGCAGTGCCCCGCTAATATGCCTGCCAGCCCATTGCGCGAATGGTCGCAAAGAAAGCACTTGACATCATGTTTAGTTCAGAGTTAGCCGATTTTGCGACCAACTTTGAAACAAAATGCCTTGCACATTGGTTAATCAGGTATGCAGAACCGATATTGAGATAGGTTTTGTAATGACGCCATTTGACAAACTGGCGGCGTGCGACAATCGACGCTTCGATGTGCGCCAAGAAGAACAGCCGATCAGCAAAAGCAACATTTTGTCAGAACACAGCCAGTACTACCTACCCTCTTAGGAAAAATAGCGTTTGTTTACAAATCCAACACCTTGTCATCTAGGAGAAAGTCGTAGATTCCCAGCCGAAGGACCCCCGTCTCGTCCAGCCAAGGACGGGCGGCGGTCTTGGTTATGATGACCTTGCGGAACATGTCCTTCACAGATAACAGCGGACGCAATGCCTGCCTTGTCTTCTGTTCGTCAGGAAGATTTAACGCCGACTGTATGTAATACCGTTTCATCCCGCGATTGATGACAAAATCGATTTCGCAGTTGTTCTGATAGCGTTTCCCGTCATCGTCGATTGAATTTATTTTCACGACTCCAACATCGACGCCATATCCGCGGCTTACCAGTTCATTGTAGATGATATTTTCCATGATGTGGTTTTCCTCCTGCTGGCGGAAATTCAGCCTGGCGTTCCGCAGCCCCAAGTCCATGCAGTAATATTTGGAAGGATATTCGAAATATCTCTTGCCTTTCACATCGTAGCGTTTGGCGCATTTGAAGAGAAAGGATTCAGTCAAATAGTTCAGATAAGCAGCAATGGTCTCATCGTCTATGTTCAGATGCAAATGGCTTTGGATAGTGCGCTGCAGTTTGCTGACATTAGTCAAGGCCCCCACATTTGAGCAAAGCATATCCGTCAGAGTCTCCAAGACATGGGGCAGTTCCACTTCATGACGTTCCTGAATGTCCTTGAAATAGACCTCTTGGAAAAGGTCTGCAAGATAGAGGGACTTCGCCAGTTCATTGGGCTTCGCATACACCATGGGCATGCCGCCGTACTTTACATAGTCCTCGTATGCCAGACTGCGGTCGCCACCGAGATACGAATAGACCTCCGCGAAGGAAAGAGGATGGAGTTCAACCTTGTCCCCGCGACCGCGGAACTCCGTCAGGATATCCGTGGTGAGCATCTTGGAATTGCTTCCAGTAACGTAGATGTCCAAATTGCCCAGCCGCAACAGCCCGTTCAGTACGCTGTAGAGGCGGACAGGGACATCCCGATTCTTCAACTCCTCCTTGGAGATAGCGTATTGGATTTCATCAATGAACACATAGTACATCCGCTTCTTGTCCACGATTCTGGAACGCACGAAAGCGGAAAGATTATCGGGATTGCGCAATTCCGTGCATTGGTCATCGTCCAGTGCAATCTGGAGGATGCGATCATCCTCAATGCCCTCCTTGAGGAGATAGTCACGATAAATCTGGAACAGAAGAAAACTCTTCCCGCAACGGCGAAGGCCGCAGATGACTTTGACCATCTCGTTCTCACGGCGTTGAACAAGTTGCTGGAGGTATGATTCACGAGGGATATACATTTTGCATCATCCTAAAGTTAGTTGCATTTGTTACTGACTTTCGGTTAATTTATCATACGGAAGCCGTTTTTCAAGCCAAGTGGAGGAATTTCACCACTCATTTCATAGTCGCCATTCCGATAGCCGTAACCGCTCCACCATCTTTCAAACCGTATGTATGGTTTTCTGCGCCCAATATGGAATTGACACGATAACCGACAGATATTATGGCATCAAGATTGTAGCAGGTAATGGTTCGATGGACACGCCGTATGCCTTCAAGTCGAACCACCGAGAAATCCTCGGCAGTTGCCTGGCGAGACAATTCGCCAACGGAATAAATGTTCTTCTGATGCAGACCGATGTTATCCACGCTGCACCCAAATAGTTCAGCCATCTGACTCTGCGTCAGCCAGACGGTCTCGTTTTCCATGCGCACATCCATGCGCATGGTCTCATTCGGCTGATACACGACTATCTGGTTTTCACTCATATAGTCTCTTGTTCTGTCCAGACCGACATTGCCTCCGTGCCTGGATTTCCAACGATGCAAATATGTTTCCGATTCCTGCTTTAACCTTTCCTGTCTCCTAGTGAAGGTGGAAACATTCATCAAAGCAATTGAACTCTTTGGCTCTGTCCGAAAAAGTGGCAAGACTTGTGAACTTGACAAACTCGCCTTGTCCCACCGCTTCGCTCTTTTACCTTATTTGGGAACCACCCCCGCCCACCACCCAATAAATATAATACCTCGTTCGGCCAAAAATGCGCCACTATAGCATAATCAACAACTTTTTATAACTTTCGATGACTTTTGAAATGCTTGAATACAAGCAATATGTAACTCGGTTGTGCGGAGGCAGACGGCACACCTTTCACGTGGCCACAGCGGCGCGGACAGAGCCGCGCCCTCCCGCCGCGCTGGCATACTTCCCCCTTGGCTACAGAGGCGTGGACGGAGCCGCACCCTTCCACTGCCTCCTGGCGGTGCGGACATAGAGGGGGATCGATGTTCTCAACGGCTTCACGCTCAGACGCCTCTCCGCTAGGGCGTCTCCAACGATCGGGACGGCCAGCGCTGGAAACAGGGCTTCTGTAATCCATCAAGTGTCGGAATCGCAGTTTCTTGAGCAGGATTTCACTTTTTTTCGCAAAACGCTGTATTCCCCATGAGGGTAGGTAATAGAGCCGAAAAGCGGGACGTGGGACTTGGGACGTGAAACGCGCGCATGGCAGGGACGTGGGACTTGGGACGTGGGGGGGGTGGGACGTGCGGGCGACAATCGACGCATCGACGCGCGCCAAGAAGAGCAGCCTACCAAACAAAACGCAACAATTTATGAGAACCTAGCCAGCACTACCGCCCCCCTCATGGGGAACAGAAGCGTATTCTTGTTTCTCCTTTTGTTCTCTCCAATCAAAGGCTCCAAGACAACTTCGTGGTGAATAAGGACAATCAGTTCCTTTTAGAATCATCCTAATTGTGCCAATGCGCCAGTTGATTTCATCCACAATAAGCCCCCATGGTTCAACGAAAAATCCAAATGCCATTTCCTTTAGAAAAGTGCTCATTTTTAATTTTTCTTTCATTTAATATTTTCCTTTTAAATTCGCTCTTTTCACCAAGATGGTAGACATCTGAAGGAAAGATGCAACAGTGGCGCCTTCCATGCGTAGAGGGGACGCGGTTTTATGGATGCACGTCCACCTTCGCTGAAGCTACGGAAGACAAGGAAGCGCGTTCCTCCCTTTCCCTGGGCGCGGTTTCTGCGGGTGCCTTTCCGCTCCGCGCCCATTTTGTCAGGCAAAGAACCTAGCCTTGTGGGAATTACAGCTTTTGCCAAACGATTACTCCTTTTTCCCTCCAGTCAGCACATCAATGAGATCAAAAACAAAGAGCATGAGTGCGATGGTTATGACAATCTCCCCGACTTGTGACCAGAATCCTCTTTTTTTCATCTGCTGTATCCTCTGGAATGTTGTCTACTCAAAACGTTCATTGGTCTGTACATAATTGTGATATCTGAAAGTTCTATTCCCCGCATGAGGGTAGGCATCAGAAGAAAAGACGCAACAGTGGCGCCTTCCAGGCGTAGAGTGGACGCGAAAGCGCGCAGAGGCCTACGTGGGCGCGTTTTTGTGGAAGCGCGTCCCTCACACGCCATTGGCACAGTTTTAGGGATAAGCGTGAGAGATAAGAGAGATGAGGGGCATACGGCTTGGCTGGGATATTAGGGATTTTAGGGATGAGAGAGATAGAGAGAAGAGGGAGCCTAGAGATAAGCGGGAGAGGTGGTATGCTACTGGCCAGAGATAAAAGAGAGTCAAGGAAGAGGTGGCATGTCCTCCTTGGGCGCAGTTTGATTGTGTCTCCGTCCCCAGCAGCACTCTCTCACGGCCACTGCTAACGGCTGCGCATTTGCGCAGTTCTCTTCTTTTGCTTTGATTTCCTCTGTTTCAATCCAGCAGAAATCCATGAATGTTTTTTTGTGAAGGATCTGCTCCAAGCAAAGCTTCCATTTTAACACAGATGGCCTCAGGCAAATAAATGCCAGCAGACTTCAGATATTGTTCTGAGAATGATTTGATATCTTTGGCAAGTCTTTCCTTATCACAAAGTGTCAATTGCGGCAAAAGCCACTCCAGAATGTCGGGATATCCAAATTCGATGGTTTCCCAGGCTGCCCCCAGCAATTTGTCGTATGGCTTGCTATCCTGTGAAATCAGATATTCAAGCACGTCGATACACCGTCGCTCAAACAATTCACGGTGTCCGATGGTTTCACAACGGCAGTTATGAGATCCCCAGCGGATGATGTACACACCATATTGATTGTCTTTATGATCTTTGGTGTCAATCAAAGCGGCTTTCATTTTCAGCAGACGTTTGAGGTTAATGATGTCCATTCTGCCGCAGGCATCCAGAAATTCGCTTTCGTCGTCCGTCAGTTTCTCCCAAAGATAGGCGGGATGCTGGAGGTCATAACTCAAAGCGGCGTGTTCCAGTAGCAGTTCGCGTTTGTCAAAATACAAAAGCCCATTGCGGAGAACGGCTTGTTCCTGAGTTTCATTGTTTTTCTGATTGTGATCTTGCGGTGTATAACACCAATCCTGAACCTGCATGTCATAAAGCGTGAACTGGGCGTCATCGTGAGGAAGATTCACATCTGCTCCATATTTAAGCAGAAGGCGGGGAATTTTGGTGTCTGGGCACAAGTCAAATGCATCATACAATGGCGTAAACACGCTTTGCCCATTGTCTTCATGAATGATTTGGTTTGGATTTGCTCCATTTTGGAGAAGACACTCTATGATTTTGTATGCCGTGTCAAAGGCATCGGCGTTGTCAGAATGATAAGCGGAATCCAAGGTGCGATTGATGCAGCAATAGAACCACCAGGCGGTGCTATCACAGGAACAATTTGCATTTGCGCCATCCGCAATGGCCTTAATTACGCCATTGAAATCCAAATCATCGCAAGCGTTTGTCAATCTTTGATCAAGTGCTTCTTGTTTCGTCATTGTCATATTGCCTATTTCTTTTTCGTCGGTTCTTTCCTGAAAGAATGTTTATCGAAGCCGTGGCTGTCTCGGCGGATGGTGTCGCTGATTTCCAGGGGCGGGTCGTTCTGTCTGGCCAGTTCGTTGAAAAGATAGCTCTCCAGCATCTGGTATGCGTCAAATGGGGGGATTACGCTAGAGAAATCCAGTTCTGCCAGACAAGGGTTCAGGGTGAAACGCACGCGGTAGCGTTCTGGTTCCTGCTCGCGGATGGGGCCAAGCGGTTGTTCCTGCATATCCATCAGGACAATCGGACAATCAAGCCGTATGTTCAGGGTGCGGAAGCGAGGCAGGATGGTTTCCTGCGTGAACATCGCCTGGACGTTGGCGAAGGCCTCTTTTTTCGCATAGCACCAGCTTCTTTTGCAGTATGTCCGCTTCTCAAGTTCCACTGCCTGGGCAAAGGTTTCAAAATCCCAGCAGACACGTTCGGGGAGCCTGACAAAAGGATAGAATTCGCCACAGAAAAGCAACAGTGAGCGACGGTAGTCATCGGTGTATCCTCTCCCAATGGTACCTTGCCGATAGACCGCCCCCGCCTTCGGGAGGAAAACTTCGGCCATCAGATGCGGCAGGTCGTTCTCCGAGTTGTCAGTCTTGTAAAAGGGGTCATTCAAGTCTGGTAGGAAACTGGAAGTCTCCCGTTTCCAGACGTGGTCTGTGTCGGAGCCGTCGTTCAAGACATCGTAGTAGTCGTGAAATTTGCTGATTATCCGCATTCAGACTCCTCCTATGGCAGACAATGCTTGTGACTCTTTTCGTTCTTCACACAATATCCAGTCCTCACACCACTCGCGTAAGAAAACTTTTCTCCACAGTACTTGCAGAAGAAATTCCCTTCGGTGGCGCTGGAAAGCGCATGTTTGTGGTTCTCCGAGTAGGTGCAGTAGCCAGAGCGCACGCTGGACGGCGAGGAGAATTTCTCGCCGCAGAACTGGCAGAAGCAGGCCTGCTTTTCCCCAGTCTGGCCAGCCAGCTGATGCTTGTGATTGGCCGAATACGTGCAGTAGCCAGAGCGGACGCTGCTGGCGTTGCTGAACTTTTCCCCGCAGTAGCGGCAGATGAAATTTCCGCTCCCCTGACCGCCGGCCAGAACATGCTTGTGGTTCTCCGAGTAGGTGCAGTAGCCGGAGCGCACGCTGGACGGCGAGGAGAATTTCTCCCCGCAGAACTGGCAGACGAAGGTGCCGTTTACTGAGATTGCCGTGTGCTTTCGGTTCCCAGAGTAGACGCAGTACCCCATGCGCGCTCCGCTGGCGCTGCTGAATTTTTCCCCGCAGTATTTGCAGACGTAGGTCATGTCGGCGGCAAAAAGTACGATGGCGGCAAGGATTGCTATTGCCAGAAGACGTTTGTTCATGTTTGACCTCGAAAACTTCACTTGTGAGCAAAAAATCGAGAGGACGGCCACGTCCACCTCTAAACCGATAACGCTATCGATCGGTCTTGCTTACGGCTCGACTGCCGTCCTCTCCCAAACTGGTGTTCTATAGAAATTACGCATTTCGTGATGAAAAACTTTCAGTTGTTAAGTTTTTTTCGCTTTCGCTCTATTCCCCATGAGGGTAGGTAATTGAGCCGAAAAGCGGGACGTGTGACATGGGACGTGGGGCGCGCGCATGGTTGGGACGTGAGACATGGGACGAGCAACGTGGGGCGCGCATGGCTGGGACGTGAGACATGGGACGAGCAACGTGGGGCGCGCGCATGGCTGGGACGTGAGACATGGGACGCGGGACGTGGGGCGCGCGACATGCGGGCGACAATCGACGCCTCGACGCGCGACTAGGAGAGAACAGCCGATCAACAAAAGCAACATTTTGTCAGAACAAGGACAGCACTACCCACCCTCTTTGGGAAAAGAGCAAAAAGAGGAGATTGCTGTTCCCTTGGCAGTTCCGAACAATTACCACATAGTTTTACACCTTATCTCCCGCCTGTTTCAGGATGGAACATAGCAGGAGGTCGACGGTATCCTCTATGTGTTCACGGTTAATGTTGGGTTGAGGCTTTCGGGTGAGGGTATCCAGGAGGGCGAACTGCTGTTCCTGGGTGAACAGCGTGTCGAGTAGTTCCAGCATCTTCGCCCGGTCCATCAGAGAAGTCGAATACTCCAGACGTTCCATGGCCTCATTGTCAACAGGGGGAAGCGGCTGCAGCGACATCTCCAAGGCCTGCATCATTTCCTCAAATTCCTTCTGAAGCGAGACGCTACGATGGCCGAAGGAGGAATGAAAGCGTTGCGTGGCTATCCGATTCCGTTCCTGCGGAGTGCTCTGCTTCAGCAAGGCATGGAATTCCGTGCGTTGTCCTTCCTGGATTCCGAACCGGCAGATGAACTCCTTTATCACTTTTGGCAGGCGCAGAAAACGTACTGAACAAAGGTCATCGTAGATCGACAGCCTGGCGCCTCGCATGACGTTCCAAACAATGCCGCGTGGTTCCCCCGTCTGCAGGACATCGTTTCTGGCAGAACATTCTTTCCACCAGGTTTTCCCGCCACAGAGCGTGCGCATCTTCTCGGGATTGCCGATGGCCTCCTCGGCGGGAGACAGTTTCGCCGAGACACTGCGTATTTCGGGCGAAGCCCCGTTGGCCAGCAGGACGGGGATTACCGCCAAGTTGTTCGCCTGTCCTGCCACGTCCAACGGGGCAGGAAGTCTAAACAGCGAGGTTAGGATGGAAGTCGTCCTGTCCTGTCGTGCATAGACCACATATTCCCTTGCTCCAGGACAGGCGGTCAGGAATGACTGCAGTTCGTCCGCCGTGCCGTGCTCGCAGAGCCGTTTCAGTTCCCGGTACTGCCGTTGGCAGACAAAGCCCAGCAGTTTCCAACTCCCCGTGAAGATTCCGCGGATGGCAAACCACAGCAGAACCGGAATGGCGACAATTATGCCAATGGCGTAGGTTATTATCTTCAGAAACATCGGTCAGATCTCCCAGCAGGCACAGAGTATTTCCCTGAACAATCCCGCAATGCTTTTCTCGATGAAACTGTGGTATACAACCGAGTCGTAGGCTTCAATCAGGCCCTTGAGCAAGTCGATATTGGCAGGAATAGGAAATGTCCTGTCGGCAAGAATTTCAAGTTTGTCCTCACGAAGCAGATCCATGGACATAAGCAGTTTCTCGACAATCTCTTGATGTTCGTCATGCCTGCCACGAAACATTGCCTCGAGGATATCTTGAAGGCCATCGTCTGGACAGTTTCCCTTCAGCCAGTCATGGAACTCGTTCAACTGGTCAGCAGGAATGCCCATGCGGCACACAAGTTCCTTGAAAGCACGAGAGTGTTTCCTGACAGACACGTCCGCAAGGACATCCGGTGAAGCCAGTCGCACTCCATGCGTCATCAGCCAGGCTGCTTCGCTGGCATTGCCCATCAGGACATGATGTTCCAGTTCGCTTTGCAGTTCCTGCTTCTCCACCTCAGGATATTCTATTTTCCACCAGCATTTCCCCCCTTCAAACAGTTCCAAAAGCCTGGAGTCGTTCGAATGCGTATGCTCTTCAACCTCCATGCCCAGTTCCAGAAACAGCCGCACGACAGGGTAGTTTCGCTTCAGACAGGCCAAAGCAAACGGATGTGCCATCGGATGCACAGGGATCGGGCTGTTTTCACGAATGAGGAAGGGGCTTTTGAGAAGAGCGTTGTCAAAGCAGGATGCCTTGATCTGCTCCAGGACTTCGCGGGGCGTGCTGTTGTTTTCGCACAGTTCGATAAGTTTTTCCACCTTCTGATATTCAGGTCTATACCTGTTGAAGAATCCGTATGTTCTCCCATTGATTGTAGTCAGCATTGAGCGCCTCGTTTATTGCCTGGTGATTTTTACATTGGTTTCTGTATATAGTTACGCAGCTCACCAAGCAGAACTTTCACTTGCCATGCAGGGTTCAGATGTCAAACGGAGAAATAGTAGTTCGTATTCCAGCGATCCCGCATCATCTGTTCCTGTTTAGGAAGCGTCAGCCAGTCATTGACATCCTGCCAGGCCAGCCCAAGTTGATTGTGGTTTTTCGGATCGCAGCCGGCTTCCAGAAGGAACGGCGTAAGCGTGCATTTCGGATGGAACCAAGCGAATCTCCGATTGTGCATGGCATACCAGAGCAGATTCCGCCCCCAACAGTCATGAACCTGACGCAGAACTACCGGATGAACCGTTTCCATCACCTTCAGCAACTGTGTTACCGTTGGTTCGGGAAGACTGGCAACAATGCTTATGCAAAGTTCGTCCAGTATGTTAGCCAGTTTGGCTTCAGGCATCCGTTCTAGCATTTGCCCGAAAATGCCAACAGCCCCTGCCCTGGCGATTGTATACAACAAAACAAAAGTTATTGTCTTTCTGCCAAGCATATCCCATCTTATGCAGAATTCAGCCGTGTTGTGTTCGAGAAGCGCATTTTTTAGCGTTTGGTCCAGATTCGCTTCTCCCACCATGTTCCGCGTCTTGGTGTGCCGGAGATATTTCCACCCTTCTTTGCGACATCTGCAAAAGCAGTCAATCACAACTGAGTTGTCGATCAAGAGATGATCTGTAAGCATTGAGTTCAAAAGTTCGTCACCGGCAATTCCCCGGGGATAATCCAGGCATTCGTTGCGGCTTGTCTGAATTTGCTGCCCTACATATAATAAATCTCTACGGCGGTGCCAGTTGAGCAGTACGTCGTCCTCAAAGCATCTATACCAGAGTCCGACCAGTTCATCGACCGAAAGGAATCCGCGCATCCTGAAACAATGCAGAAGGAAGGGGAATTTTGAGGCAGATGCCATGCTGTCATAAACTTTCGACAGGGGTTTCCAGCGGCCTGGATTGCTGGAAAGGATTTTCAGGGCATCTTCGCAGAGAAAATGATTGACATACCAGAAATTGACATTGTGGTTTTGGCTGAACTGATATCTCCCAAGCCAGTCAAGTACTTCAGGCCATCCCCTTTCCGCTATTCTCCCGCCACTCTGCAATTTGTCAAGAGTTGCTTCTGATACCATTTCTCGCTTCTCCTGATGCTTGTGTCAGGCGTTCAATCCTCTGGTTAAGCTGAAGTTTCGGCGAAGTCGCCGAATAGTGCTCCATATTGTAGCGGCGGCGCATCATCTGCGTCTTCTGCAACAACGACAAGCCGTCCGTGACCGCTTGCCAAGTCAGACCGACCTGATTCACGTTCTGCGGGTCGCAACCGTGCGCCAGAAGGAACGGCGTCAGCTTGCAGTCGGGGTGAAACCATCCAGTCTTCATGTTCTGGATGGCATACCAGAGGAGATTCCGGCCAAAAACGTCTGTAACGCCTTTGATGAATCCAGGATGGACTTCCTCGACAACTCCCAGCATGGGAACGGAGACGCCATCGTGGAACCAGACGGTCAGATAGCAGCAAAGTTCAGGCAAGGGGATGATGTCATCCGAAAACATCCTGTTCTCCAACAAATGGCGGAAGATGCTGACCGCACCGTATTCAAGCACTTCTGCCAGCAGGCTGAAGGAGACATTCATTCCAACCATCTCGAGATGCATGGCGAACGCGGGGAGGTTGTCTTCGCGTAAGGCCTGGCGCATGACCTCGGGCATTCTCAGTGTCTGATGTCGGCGTCCGTGGATATACTGAAGCATCTGCCAGCCTGGTTTCTGCACCTGGCAATACCGATAACTGACAATCGGGTCATCGATGAGACGCGGGTTTGTGATGACGGACGCCGCCAGCTTCTCTGGATTGACGAGTTTTGATGTAAATTCCTCGAACCCCTGCTCGGTTGAAACGCGCTGGTAGTTGTGGCTGCCGCGATCGTCAAGGCAGTCATACCATACCTGAAGCACTTCTTTCTGGGGGATTTTCTCGCGGTTCTCGAAAACCATTCTCCAGAAATCGAAGCGGCTGCCAGCTTCCAGGTGATTGACGATTTTGTGGAGAGGCATCCATCTTTTCGGGTGCGCCGTAAGTGTCTGAAGATATCCTGGATATGACCAAGGCACGTCAATATCCCAGAAGTTCGCACGGGTGTAGTGGCGGCCGAGGATCCAGTTCTGCATCATGAATTCAATCCATCAGTTCAGTTCAGCCTGCGTGGGCGGAGGATCGCCGTACCAAGTATCATTATCTATTTCCTTGCCTTCCTCATGGGATTCCTTCAGGCTTTCCTCGAGCATTGCCTCGATTTCTGCCAAATACACATCGTCCATCTGTTAATTCTCCTTTTTGAAATCAATCTTTTCCCCAAGGGGAGATAGTGCTGGCCGTATTCTGACAAAATGTTGCTTTTGTTGACCGGCTGTTTTTCTTGTCGCGCGTTGAAGCGTCGATTGTCGCCCGCATGTCGCGCGCCCTACGTCGCTCGTCCCAAGTTCCACGTCCCAGCCATGCGCGCGCTCCACGTCGCTCGTCCCAAGTTCCACGTCCCAGCCATGCGCGCGCTCCACGTCGCTCGTCCCAAGTCCCACGTCCCAGCCATGCGCGCGCTCCACGTCCCGCTTTTCGGCTCAATTACCTACCCTCATGGGGAAAGATCATTTAGAAAAAGTTATTTTCCTCATGAGAGGTTGAAGTTATTTCCTTGTTTCGCCATCATTATTGAAGTTAATTTCCGGCCAGAGTCTTCTTGAGTTCCTCCCTAAGGGACTTGCGCTGTTCTTTCGTCAGACTGTTGACAACCATGCGGAAGGACAAGCCAATATGATTCACGGCCTTGGGATTGCAACCGGTCTTGACAAGTGCCTGCGCCATTCCGCAGGTGGGACGCCACCAGGCAACGAACTTGTTGTGAAGGAGATACCAGAGAGGATTGTTCCCCAGTTCATCGACGCAAGCGGCGACCTTTTCAGGAAAACGCTTGGAGAGATACTCAATCACAGGGATGCCCATTTTCTCCCGCATATTGGCACAGGCGAAGCAGAGCATTTCCTTCACGGGATAACTGCGGAAGAAGTACTTGCATTCGTCCATAAGCCAGATAAGGCACTGGGGTGCATTGACCCTGGTGAGTTCCCACACGATGTCCTTGCGGAACTTTCCGCCGTGTATCGAAAAGGCAATCCCGAACCGCGGAACGCAGTCTTGGGCGGCGCTTTCTCCGACCCACGCAACCTCCTGCGTTGCCGGGCGGGCAAGCCTGTCCATTTCGCGCAGGCACTCGTATCCTGGCTGCTGGTCGCGGCAGTATTCCACCCGGACATTGACATCGTCGACAAGCGCACGACAGTTCGGGATGGTTTCTTTGCTGACAGGAACCCCAAAAAGATCTATCTGCTGATAACACCACTTGTACCAGACGGCGATGCGAAAGGAATCGGGGAGAATGTCCTTTGCCTGAAGCACAGCCTGACGGAACATCCAGTCATCGTCATTGGCGCTGTATTCATGATCAGTGGCATCCCTGCAAATATACTGAAGAAGTTCCAGTCCCCCTTCCTGGGCAATCAGACATCCAAGCATTCCCCTGATAGCATTACTCTCCAGTGTCATTGTCTGTTCCCCGTTGTTCGATGATTTTTTAAGGGATTATATGCTTGAATTGCCCGATGACCTTTATCTCTCACTGTCCGACAGCCCGGAAGCTCCGCGCCGCCGCCAACGCAACTTTTCTCTGTTGGTGAAGAGATAACTGGCAACCCAAGAATATAATTCCCAGTTTTAATGTTGTCTATGGGCAGTACTCCTTGAGAATTGTCAAACTTTCATTTTTTAGAAAACGCTCTTTTCCCCATGAGGGTAGTAGTGCTGTCCTCGTTCTGACAAAATGTTGCTTTTGTTGATTGGCTGTTCTCTCCTAGTCGCGCGCCCCACGTCCTGCGTCCCTTTTCCCACGTCCCAGCCATGCGCGCCCCACGTCCCGCGCCCCACGTCCCGCGTCCCATCCATGCGCGCGCCCCACGTCCCACCTTTGCGCCTCAATTACCGCCCCCATCGGGCAAAGTAATCGTTAAAAAAAGAAGGAGTCTGAAAGTTTTTGGGAACACCACGTGTATCTTCTATAGCACATTGAGGCAACAGACAATTTGCTCTCAACGCAGACCAATTGTGGAGTGTGCTTTTAGTTTTCCCACGAAGCACTGGGATACTGGAAAGGAAAAGAACATTTCAGGCAAGGTAATAAAATAAATACGAGTCACATGAAAACGAGAAACGATGATGCAGTGGAGAAGGCCATTCGGATTCAGAAGCACTTTGCGGAAGAGGCCAAACTTAAAAGTAGGGAAAGACGCGCGAAAGACACTGACTTCCAGGAACTGGAAGGGATTGATTCGCCCGAAGTGCTGGAAGTGCTGGGCCGGAGGATGGCAATCCAAACAATACCGAACCTGCTTTCCATGACAGGAAAATTCTATTTCTGGAAGACGGTATTCGAGAACCGTGACGTCATTCCCCGAGACAAACTGATCAAGGTCTGGTACACCTGCCTTGAGGACAGAACAAGGAAATGGCATGTCCACTCCCCTGAGAAAGACCGTCCCGAATGGCTGGCCGTGGCCAGCAATCCTCTGCTTCTTGAAAACCGCTTCGTCGTCAACAACATTGTCGAGAACAAGGAAAAAGGCTGGCGTTATCTGCGCTGCATAAATGGCATAGGCACAAGGAAGATGAAGTTTTCCCCGCGCATGCAGGAGGCATTTGACAAGGGCGATGGCCCGTTGTTCTCAATCATCTGCCAAATGGAAGGGGTCGGAATCTGCCATTCCCTGCTTGTGGAAATCCTGAAAGGCTGGCAAATGTCGATTCTGCACCATCTGATTACCAATAACCTGATTCCTGAAAAACTCATGACGCTGGAGGAACTTTGCTGTTTCTGCACCGTTCAATTCACGGACAGACAGTCCGTTCGGCTTCTCTCGACAATCGAGAAGGCACGCCCTGGCATCCTGAAAAGCGTGCGCGACCCCTTCGGACGAAATCTGCTCTGGTATGCCCTTTTCAACCGATGCACAGCCTGGTTCCACCCCAATTGCACCTTGACGCCTTTCTTGCTGAAAGCAGGTTGCGATCCTGAAAACAGGAACACGGTCGGCATTTCCTGGAAAGAAGTCGGGGAGGGACTCAGCACCACTCGGAAACTGGAGATGATGAAGGGGTATTACGATTTTTACTACTTCCAAAAGGATGCCTGCGCATACGGCTTCAATAATAGGGAACTCAAGAGAGACCAGCCCTTGGCCGCGCTGAGACGACGGGAAAATGCCCCTGCGGGAGAATAATTCATGGATATCTTCGAATTGAAAACAGTTGTAATGAATGGCGACAGAAGGCGCGATGGCTCTTACAACACATTTGAACAAAGCCTTGGCATCTTTAGCACACGACCGAAAGCAGAGAAATTCATGCGATGTCGAATGGTAGAAGAGCGGTATTTTGAGCGTTTCTTTGCCTTCTTCATCTACAGGAAAGAACTGGACGGCGGTCTTCTGCATCCAGGGAAGATCATTGGCGCATTCCTGGAGGCATGGTCATACCTTGGCGACGGAAGTCTCTACTGCCATAGCGCCTGTGACGATGCGGGAGAACATACGTTCCATGGAAGGCCCACCAGGGCAATTCGGCTGAAGAAAGGCGACCTGGCATGGTACCTGGGGCATGACCGAATCGTCCCCTGCCTGGTCTCCTACCAGCCCATGACAGATGTGGAATACCGCAGGCAGACTCGAAAACTCGGCCACGACCTGGGCCTGGATTACCTGGACGACTCGTATGTGGTCTATATGTATGGGAACAACCATGAACATCCGCCGACATGGCGGCTTTTCCCTTTCTCCGAAAGCCTCTCCCAACATAATCTCAATCGGCTCCTGGAGACGAAAAAGTGGTACGACAGCCTTGACGCGATTGCACTTCAAAATGAAAGGAAATCATAAGACAGGACGTAGAATCATTGTCAGGCAACATTGAGACAATGCAGCAACCCAGGACATAAAAAACAATACCAGTAACATAACTTTTTCTACAAAGGGACAAGAACATGCCATCCATCAGAATCACCTTTCGCCTTGACAACGCAGACGAGGAAATTGCCCAATTGATTGCCCAGTTGAAGGCGCATCCCCAAACGGCACGTACCTGCAATTGGCAGAAACTTGGCTCCTACCATTGGAGCAAGCTGCTGCAAACCTTCCCCAAATATGCCAAATACTGCGACTGGGCAAAACTGGACGGCGACGACTGGGCAGACTTGCTCCGCGTCAAGCCGCAGTTTGCCAAGCACTGCGACTGGGCAAAACTGGACGGGCAGGACTGGGCGCGACTTCTGCCCAAGCGCCCCGAGTTCGCCGAAAAATGCGACTGGGCAAAACTGGACGGGAGAAGCTGGAGCGAACTTATCTGCATGTGTCCAGAATACGCCGAAAAATGCAATTGGGAATTGCTCGACGGCGAAGACTGGAGCGAACTCCTCCGCCAGCGTCCAGAATACGCCGAAAAATGCAATTGGGAATTGCTCGACGGCGAAAATTGGATGTTCCTGATTGCCGACCAGCCTTCGCTCTGTAAATACTTCCATCCAGAGCGGATGACTGGCCACGACTGGTGGAAAATCCTCGACTGGAACCGCGAGGTTCCCTGGGAGGTGCCATGGCAGGAATTGGCCGGGCACGACATCGCCATGCTGCTCTATCATCGTCCACAATACCTTGACAAATGCGATCTCGGGCGCATGAGCAGCCACGACTGGGCCTCTCTGCTGGCCCGCAGAAATGAAAACAGTGACATCGTAGAGCACTGCGACTGGTCGAAACTGGACGGCGAGGACTGGGCAACCATCCTGGAACTCCATCCCGAGCATTTGTCGCATCTTCTCGCAGACAGGCTGGACGGCGCGGATTGGGCGAAACTCCTCAGCGGGCATATCGCCTGCTGGAAGGAGGCGGCACAACTCTGCAAATGGAGCCGACTTGACGGCGACGACTGGGCAAGCCTGCTCCTGATGCGTCCCGAATTAGCAGAGCATTGCAACTGGCAAGTCTTGACTGGCAAGGATTGGGCGAAACTTCTGCAATTCCGCCCACAGTTTGCCGTCCACCTGACCTTTGTGAGATTCCGCGGTTCCGACTGGGCTGACCTGCTGGCAAGCCATCCGCAGTATGCCGACAAGTGCAATTGGAGCCTGTTTGGGCCGAGAAACTGGCTGACGCTGCTCTGCAGCCAGCCTCAATTTGCTGAACGGGCCGATGTCTCCAAATTCCCAGATCATGCCTGGGGCGACTTGATTGCCGCGCAACCGCAGTTTGCGGAACAGATTGATCTGGCGAAACTTCCTGGTTCCGCCTGGGCGACAATCCTCGCCAGCCAGCCGCAATTGGCCGGAAAAATGCAACTGTCGGGCTTCGACGGAGCCGACTGGGCCGCCTTGCTGGGGCTCCACCCGTCGTATGCCTCCAAGTGTCCGTGGCACAAGTTGGACGGCAAAGACTGGGCAAACCTGTTGCAGCGGCAGCCGCAACTCGACCGCTTCCGCCCAGCCTCGCAGCCATTCTGGTACAGTCTCTTCACGGCGACATCCCTCGAGCGGATGCTCGAACTCATGCCTTGGCTTGCAGAGCGATGCCCATGGGAGAAAGTCGAAGGATACCAGTGGAAAGGCCTCCTGCTGGACTTTCCATATCTCGCTCCCCACTGCGACTGGTCAAAGCTGAACGGCGACGACTGGGCGGGACTTCTCCGCTTGCGGCCTGAATTTGCCGAACACTGCGACTGGGGGAAACTCGCCGACAAGGACTGGGACAGGCTTCTTGAAAAAAAGCCTGAGTTCGCTGTCCATCGTCCACGGAAAGCCAGCGGCAACAGCCCCAAAAAGCGCCAATGACAGGAAGCCTCTGCTGGCAACGTATCATTGATGGTTCCTCATCGGCAAGCGCTGCAAGTCAAATGTCGCAAAAAACAACGAGACAATGAAACTTTTTCGTATGGGGTGGATGTATTTTCAGCAGAACGTCATTGGAAACTGCGGCAAATCGACTGGAATGCTAACGCTGTATTCCCCATGAAGGTAGGTAATTGATCCGCAAAGCAGTTTTGACAAACTGGCGATGTGCGACAATCGACGCTTCGACGTACGACGTGGTGGTGCTCGACTCGCGACAAGAGGAACAGCCTGATAACGAAAGAGACATTTTGCTAGAATGCAACCATCACCACCTACCATCTTGGAGAAAAGGGCGTTTGTTTTTTGAACTTTCTGAATAGTTACAGTCAATTAGGGCGGTTATATTAAATTTAGTTACATGGGAAAGCAGATGCTTTCCCTTTAGCCAAGGAAGAATACATCCATGCAAATCTTTGAACTGAAATCCATAACGCGTTCCAGCAACAAGCAGCCCGATGGCTCATACGAGGTGTTTGAGAGGGAACTCGGCGTTTTTGACGCTCTGGAAAAGGCCGAAGACTTCATGAAGATGTTCATCGACAAGGTGAAGAACGAAAAATATGGCCATTATTCCGAGTATCACTGCTTTGTCATGTATGAAAAGACACTCAACCCAGAGCTGTCGAAAAAAGGGGAGGACATCTGCGAGTTCGAGGGCATCCGCTCCTATCTTCCCGACGGCACGCTCTACTGCGACAGCCCCTACGACGACGCCTGCGAGAAGCCATTCCGCGGGCGTCAGGCGGAGACCATCCATTTGAAGGTCGGGGATATCGCCTGGTTTTTGTGGTTTGGCCACATTTACCCCTGCCTTGTCGCCGTTCTGCCCCCTACTGATGTGCGCTACCAGCAAAAGGTAGAGGAACTCGGCCATGAAATGAGGCTGGATTATTCCGATGACAGTTACAAGGTTTACACGTGCGCCTGGGGGCATCAGCATCCCGAATGCTGGCGGTGTATGCCATATTACGGGAAGATTTCCCAACGCACTCTGCAATGCCTCTATGCGTGCAAAAGGCGCGAGGAAGCCGAAAACGAGCAATGGCGAAAGGCACAGGCAAAACTTCATTCTGAAGAATAGTGAAAAGTCTTTGACATTAACAAGACATTACAAGGAGTAACAGCAATGGCAACGAAAAAGACAACACCTCAAATCGTTTTTGCAGAGTTTCCCGATTGGTCAAAACTGACCAAGGCAGAGCAGAATGCCCTGTATGAGCAGATGTGCCAATTGTGGAAGGATTCTGAAAGGGACAAGGCAACGCAACTTTTTGACTATCTGTTTAAACAGGGTTATGACGAGAAGAAAATGGATGAATTTGCGGAAGCAACGGACATTGATTTCCAATTCCATTATGTCAGGAAATTGACGGACTTCCTGTGGAATGGTAATCTTTCCAAAGCGGAACAATGGTTTAAGAAAATAAAGCAGAATGATCCAAGAGAAAAATACAAATATCATGATGTTTTTGACTCGATTTCCAGCGAAGCAAGCAATTTCCTTGAGAAAATCAACCAGCAGATTGTTGATTCCTTTTACGAAAAGAACAAGAATGATCCATCTGAAATATTCTTTGGAGAACAGTGCGCCGTCCTGGATCAGCATGGTCACATTGAATTCGTTGAGAAGGAGCTTTGCCTATGGGACGCCATTAACGGTGCAACTGGGCTGATTTTGGCAAAAGACAAACCAGTGGAACGCAGCAAATTCAAAATGACGGGCTTTTCCCCTGAATTGAAGGCTGTCATGACACGCCTCAGCCAGGATCCCGATGAATGCAATTGCTATCCAAACATCATTGAGTATTCTCCTGAACGAATCAATGAAAAAGGGGAATACGTCACTGATGATTTTCAAACAGAATGTGAAACATGGAAAATACTGATGCAATTGCTTGCCCATGGGTATTCATTGGTTCAGAAACAGGAATACACCTCGTTAAACTCCAAAAAGCTGCCGAAAAAAGTCCATGATCAAATCGAGAAATGGCGTCGCAATGCAATCAACAGTCTCATGGATGACGATGACGACTTGGACGACTTGGATCTTGACGACTTGGATTTTGATGACGAGGACGACAAGCCTGCTAAGAAGTCGAAAAAAAGCAAAAAGAAATGACCAGTGACTTCCACATCTACTGTAGCCAAAAGACCTGGCTGGAAGGTCCCGCCGTCGAACAGTTCCAGCGTGTGCTGGGCTTTGCAGGCATCCTGAAAGGGGTTTCGTTTCCCGACCTGCATCCAGGACGGGGCGTGCCCATCGGCGCGGCCTTCCTGTCGGAGAATGTCATCTATCCCGCGCTCATTGGCAATGACATCGGTTGCGGAATGACGCTCTTCGACATGGGCATTCCCGCCCGCAAACTGAAAGTTGACAAGTTTCTGCGGAAACTTGGCGACGAACCAGAATCCGTCATTCAACAAATGGCGCTGGATTGCCTGTCCGGAATGGAAGGCACGGCGGAAGACAGCCTCGGCATGCTAGGCACTCTCGGCCACGGCAACCATTTCGCGGAAATCCTCGAACTGGAGGCCATACTAGATGCCAACGTCTGCGGGGAACTCTCCGTCCCCAAGGGCAATGCCCTGTTGCTCATCCACTCGGGCTCACGCGCCTACGGCGAGGCGCTTTGGCGCGATTTTGCGGCGAAGCACGGCGAGGATGGTGTCCAGGCAGACAGCGAAGACGGCACCGCCTACCTTGCCGCCCACGCGGGGCTCATCGGCTGGGCCTCCTTCAACCGCCGCCTCGTGGCCCGCGCCTTTGCCCGCCTGCTGGGGAGCGAACTGCGGGAACTGCTCAACGCCACGCACAACAGCATCACGCCTGCCGGCGACGGACGCTACATCCACCGCAAGGGCGCAAGTGCCGTCGAGGCCGGCAAGCCAGTCGTGGTAGCAGGTTCGCGGGGAACGCATTCGTATCTCGTCAGGCCTGTCGGCAATCTGGAGGAGCATCTCTTCTCGCTGGCTCATGGTGCGGGACGCAAATGGAACCGCCAGAGCACCGCCGCCCGCATCCGCGCCAAGCACGACGACATGTGCTCGCTCCTGCAGACCAAACTGGGCACGAAGGTACTCTGCCCGAACAAGGATCTGCTCTACGAGGAGGCTCCCGAAGCCTACAAGAACATCGAGGACATCATCGACGATCTGAAATCCTTTGAACTGGCCGAGTCTGTCGCCAGGCTGAAGCCAATTGTCAACATCAAACCATAGAGGAGACGAGTATCATGCAATACAAAGTAGAATTTATAGACGAAGGTGAGTTGGCTCAGCAGCTAGAGGAACTTTTAAACAAAATGTCCCAAGAAGGCTGGAAACCGCTACACATTACTCCTATAAAATTTGCTTACCCATGCCTAATAGTAACGTTTGCCAAGGAGTAAACAGGAGAGCAATGCCGCACATTCTTCAGATATCCTCTGGACAGGGCCCAGCGGAATGCCGACGTTTCGTGCCTCTGCTGGCGGAAATCATCCGCAAAGACGCGGCGCAATCTGGTCTTTCCTGCCAGCCACTGTCGGAATACTCTGCCAAAGACGAACAGATGGCGTCCCTGCGCTTTGTCGTGGAGGGCGAGGCCTTGGCTGTGTTCCGACAAGCCTGGGAGGGAACTGTCCAGTGGATATGGAAGAGCACCATTCGTCCCCACTGGCCGCGCAAGAACTGGTTCGTCAAGGTGTCGTTCTTCGACTTCGAGGCAGAGGCGGTTAAATCCCTCAAGCCGTCGGACCTGAAGTTCGAGACCTGCCGCGCCTCAGGTCCTGGCGGCCAGCATGTGAACAAGACGGACTCCGCCGTTCGCCTTACGCATCTGCCCAGCGGCATCGTCTGCACAGCCAGCGAGGAACGCTCGCAGATTCGCAACCGCGAACTGGCCCTGCTGCGCCTGCAGGAAAGGCTGAATCTCATTGTGGAACAACAGCACGCCGACCAGAGCGAGACAATGTGGCTGGACCACTACCGCCTGGAACGCGGCGAAGCCGTGCGCGTCTTCAAGGGACTTCCGCCGAAAGAGAATTAAGCCTTTTTTCTACGCTGTATTCCCCACGATGGCAGGTAGTATTCTGGCTGTGTTCTGACAAAGCACTGCTTCTGTTAATCGGCTTCTCTTCTCGTCGCGCGTTCCAAGTCCCACGTCCCGCGTCGCATCAGCAACCACATCGAGTGGAGCACTGCCGCACAAGTTTGGCGTCTTTTATGCGTTTAAGCAAAATTATAATTGAAAATTATTCTTTTTGTAATATATTATGGGTAAATAGTTCGCCATTTCTGCAAAACCGCAAGAGAACCCAGGAGAATGCCATGAAAATCAAAGCAGTCAAGTTCTATGAAAACGGCTTCATGACACAGCCCTTCGCCCTTGGTGGCGAGGATGGCATGGACAAGTTCGATGCCTCCGTCCGCTACCGCTCCTGCCTCCAGAACTACGTCATCGACACAGGCACGGAAGTCATCCTGGTGGACACCGGTCTACCTGCGGATTTCCCCGCCCCCGCCGCCACGCCCGATGCAACCATCTACCTGGGCACGCCCATCAAGGACTATGTGGACGCCCTGGCCGACCTTGGCTACCGCCCTGAGCAGGTCTCGAAGATCCTCATCACCCACAAGCACGCCGACCATACAGGCAGGCTCTCTGCTTTTCCGAACGCCACTATCTACGCCAGCCAGGAGGAATGCGCCGCAGACGAGTTGAAGGCCCTCCCGAACGTCACTCCCGCCTCCTTCACCGACGGGGCATACTACAACTTCCCCGAAAGCCAGAAAATCGCCGACGGCGTCACCTACATCAAGGCCAAGGGCCACACATTGGGCAACAGCATCGTCATCGTGGAAAGCGACGGCCTCTTCTACATGATCCACGGCGACGTGACTTACACGGACGAAGCGCTCTACGCCAACAAACTCTCGGTGGTTTTCGAGGACAAGGCCGCCGCGCGGGAAACGCTGGACCGTGTCCGCGACTTCATCGCGCACAATCCCACCGTCTATCTTTCCACCCATACTCCGCTGGGCTACGAGAACCTTGACGCGAAACGTGTGGTGGATTTGAACAATCCGCCGGAAGTCATCCCGCCTGGCGAAATCGTCTTCAAGACAGCCACTGGCAAATACATCTGCTCCGTCTGCGGGCAGGTCTATGACCCCGCCGTCGGCGACACCGCCCACGGCATCCCTGCAGGGACGCCCTTCGAGAAACTTCCCGCCGACTGGAAGTGCCCGCGCTGCCGCCAATCGAAGGACAAGTTCAATCCCGCATAATGGCTATGGCTTCGGAAAAAGGAACATATAAGGTCTCGGAAGAGACGCGCTCACGGCTCATCCACGCGGCGGGCGAGCTTTTCGCCCTGCGCGGCGTGGATGCCGTGACTGTGCGGGAAATTGCCGACAAGGCGGACGCTGTCCCCAACGCCGTCCGATACCATTTCGGCGACAAGGCGGGGCTCGTGGCGGCTGTGCAGGATTTCGCCCTGACGACCTGGCGGGACGGACGCCTCCAGGACTACTGCGCCGAAAATGAGGGCCTGTACGCTACGCGCGACGGATGCCGCCAGATGGTCACCGACGCCATCGACATCTTCTACGCTCATCTGATGCCCGACGGACAGCCAATGTGGGCGGCCATGTTCCTGCTCCGCGCGGTGCTCACTTCGCAATGGCTCGGCAAGGAACACGAGGAGATCGCCAAGCAGAGCATGGAATGCTTCTGCCGCATCTTCCGGAAGGTCACGGGCAATGACGACCATCTGTCAGCCGTCTGCTGGTCGATGGCCATCATGAGCCCTGGCATGATCTTCTCAAGTTCCATGCTGGACTACACGACCATGAAGAAATCTGACGGATTCAACCATACTTTTCTTCGCCGTCTTCAGGCGACGGTCACGCGCAATGCGCTTCTGGCCGTAAGTCTGGAATCATAAATGAACTGAATAAGAACAACAAAGGAGTCAGCATCAATGTTCTACGATTACAAACTTACCACAGGCAACGGAGCAATCCTGGATTTGGCTGATTTTCGGGGAAAGGTCGTCATGGTTGTGAACACGGCGACGGGCTGCGGTTTCACCCCGCAGTACACGGATCTCGTGCATCTCTACAACAGCCACCATGACCAGGGCCTCGAGATTCTGGACATCCCCTGCAACCAGTTCGGAGGACAGGCTCCGGGCACGGACGAGGAAATCCACAGTTTCTGCACGCTGAATTACAACACGCCATTCCCGCAGATGAGGAAGTCGGACGTGAACGGTGCCAACGAACTGCCGCTCTACACCTACTTGAAATCCCAGAAGGGCTTTGAGGGTTTCGACGAGCATCCCTTCAAGGACTTGCTGGAGAAGACATTCGCCAAGCAGGACCCCGACTGGGCAAGCAAACCTGACATCAAGTGGAACTTTACCAAGTTCATCATCGACCGCCAGGGAAATGTCGTGGCGCGCTTCGAACCAACCGCCTACATGGGCGATGTTGAGGACTTCATCATCTCGTTGCTGTAAAAGCGGGAGATATCAGCAAAGCGCAGACACAACGCCGTCTGGCAGAGATGCCGGGCGGCTTTCTTTTACATCTAGAACGACAGTGATTTGGGACGCAAAACCGATGGATAAATGGTCATGGCCTCGGATTTATTGCGAATCCTTCCTGCGTCGTCGGTGCGCCCCGTTGGCATCATCGCTTCTGTTGCCTGGATGAGCAGGCCTTGAATAGCCCTGACGAGGCATATTGCCGTCTTTCCTGTCACCACGAACGCCTGGCCTGGAATAGCCTCTGGGGAGTGGCTTGGGCCTGTCAGACTTCAAGTCCGATTTCAGATAAAACGCTGAAAGCGGCTTGTATCCGCGTTCCGCCATCAAGGCGTCCCACGCGGCGGGAAGGACGATTTTCACCGTGGCGGAGCCTCCCCCTGGCAGACACAGTTCCTTGTTGCGCGTCGGATCGCCAGTGACCAGGAAGATGCTCTTGCCTTCCTGCATGGCGGGCACGGTCTCCACGGTCTTCGCGCCTGTCCATTCCAGCCAGGGCGGCGTGGCGGTAGGGGCCGCCTTCTCCTCCTGTGCGATTCTCTCCTGATGGCGGGCGAGAGAGGCCTTCCCGCCGTCAAAGGAACTGCCGGGATTGCCCCAGTAATTGGCGAAAGCCCGTTGCGCCAGCGGGACGCGCGCTGTCTCCACCAGCGCCTTCTCCAGCGCGCCCTTAGACGAATACGCCGTGGAAAGCGCCTTCGCCACATCTGGCGTGAGCAGGAAGGTGCGATAGACGCAAGGCATCCCGCTGCCGACAGCCATCTGCTGCTTCTCAACGGCGTCCCAGGCCATCATGTCCTTGATTTTGACAGCATCGGAGGTGGCTGGAACGAGGTTGTTTCCCCAGTTGATGGCGGAAGCGACGGAGAGCGCCGAATCGTTCAGGGCGAATCCACGCTGCGTATGATAGGGCTTCCAGCCGACGGACAGGGCCGCCTGGTCGTTCTCTACAAGACACCAGGGCGTGAGGTAGCCGAAGGTTCCCATGCGATTCTCCTTGACACGATAGCCGCCGAGATTGAGAAGCGCCAGGCTGATGAAGCGTCCGAGCACGGCGTTCTTCGGTACGGAAATTTCGCCCTGCCCGCTGTCCAGCCCTAGTTGGCGGGCGACGGGGCCGTTCAGCCAACAGTACGGCGTCCAGGCATGGGTGGAAACCAATGTGCGGCGGAAGTTGCCGTCCTTCATCGCCTCGGCGAAGGCCAGCAGGATTGGCATGAACTCGGGCGGGCAGCCCGCCATCACGCCGTTCACCGCCACATGGCGCACCGTGACGGAGCGCTGCGCAGGGGGGATTGCGCCGATGACATGGTCAGGCTTCAGGTCAGTGAACATCAGGAACTCCGCCACGGCCTTCGCGGTCGGAGGGATTATGGGCAGTCCGTCCGTCCACCCTGAATCGCGGAAGATGGTCTGGATTTCCTCGAATGAGCCAGACAGGTCGATGGCCGTGCCGTCTGCCTCGTTTGAAGCGCTTTCCTCCTGGCGAAGCGGTTCGGTCAATGCCTTCTTGATTTGCGGCCAGAGAATCTTGCGGGTGTTCAGGAGCAGTTCCTCTCTTGTGTGGGAGGCGAAGGAGCCTGGGTATTCGGCGACGCGCAGGATATCGATGCCAGCCGTGGCGGCGGTGGATTTCGCCTGCTTCACGAAGCCAGGCGCGGCAATCATCACGGACGGGATCCCCAGAACCTCTGCCGCGATGCAACTTCCCGCCTCCTTCGGAGTGCATAGTCCGCAGCCGCCGTTGCCCGAAATGACCGCATCCACATGGAACTCCCTGAGCCGCCGCTGGAACTCGTCCTTTTCGCGCCGCACAACGCCTGGGCGCGGATAGGGCCCCGCCGCTCCGATTTCACTGAGAAGATAGACTTTGGCGGTCGGATATTCTGCCAGAATCAGCCTCTTGAGTTCGGGATGTGTCACTGAGGCCATGAAGCTGCCGCCGACAATGGCGATGGTTTTGCCGTCCAGCGTCTTCAGCCTCGCCTTCTGGGGCAGCGGCTCCACCTTGACTTCCGCGATGGGTGACAGGCAGATGTAGTCTGGAACGATTGATGTCTCGGCCTTGCTTGCGGTCAGCGAAGACGGGATGGCACACATATTGTCCGTGCATTCCATTTCCTGTGCAGAAAGAAACATGGCAGACAGCAGCACAAATGCTAAGATGAGGTTTCTCATTGTTATTCTTTTGTTCGTTATTATGTATGGGGCAGGTGTTTATTAAATAAACGCAGAAATGTCTGTAAAATTGCCTTGAGACACACATAATGGCATGAGATATCATGCGCCTTTGGATTAAGAATTTATACTTTCGCTCTTTTCCCCATGTGGACAGGTAGTGTTGGTTGGGTTTCAACAAAGTGCTTTTGTTGATCGTCTGATCATATCGTCGCGTGTTCTTCGTCGCCCCCCACGTCGCGCAAGGCCCTGCCGCCTCGCGGCTCAATTACCTGCCCTCATGGGGAATACAGCGTGTCATGCTGCCAAACCAGTGGGCAACCTCTGTGCCTATGCGTCTCTGCGTTTAAACAGATGGATGTTGGTGTGCGTTGAGCAGTTACCCTTGAATTTCCTGCAACTCATCCAGATGTTCGAGAATGGCGTCGGCCACATTTTCAGCGATGTCGCCGAGATTATCGTCCGCATTGTCAAGGGTTTCGCCAAGGGTGTCAGATATGATTTCGACAAGCCTGTCACGTAGTGCCATGTCCGGTCTGGCGTCAGCCAGATCCGGCAGGGTTGCAAGTTCAATGGGCTTCATGTCTTTATACATAGTTTGCAGGCGTTCGACAATTCTGGCAGATTCTTCTGGTTTTACATAGATGCCTTGTATTCGCGCTAGTGTTTTTTCGCAAGATTTCTGCAAAAGCATGTCACCATGTCCAAGCAAATCCGTTGCGTCTTCCGAATCGACAAGTCTCCGAGAATCATCGCCAGACGCCATGCGGAAGGCAATCCGCGTAGGGAAATTGTCCTTTATGACATCGGTCAGCACTTTTGAGTCAGGGCGTTGCGTGGCAATGATCAGATGAATGCCGACCGCCCGGGACAACGCGCAAAGCCGGGACAGCAGATGCTCCATCTGCCTTCTTGACTCCAGCATGAAATCAGCGAGGTCATCGATGACCATGATGATGTAAGGCAACGAACCAGGGTGCTGTTCATTAAGTTCCTTGATATTCCTGACACAGGCATTGGCAAGCAATCTATACCTGCGGACCATTTCCTCCATCAACCATTGCAAAGCCTTTAGAGTGTCTTTTGAACTCTTGATGATGGGGAAATGCAAATACGGAAGGCTTTCGTACTTGGAGAATTCCCCAGTCTTGGAATCGGCGAGAATCAATTTAACCTCTTCGGGAGTGTGCTTGAACATCAGGGAACCCAAGCATGAATCTAGGAAGACGCTTTTGCCACTCCCTGCACTGCCTGCAATCAGCAAATGCGGTGCCTTTGCCAGGTCAAGGATAACGGCATGGCCATCCACGCCCTTGCCCAGCATGAGTGGCAGAACCGCATGGGGTTGACCCCATGCCTCGGAACGAAATACTTCTCCTGCCTCAATGTCTGCGCCGTTCCCTTGCCCAGCCGTTTCCTTGTCCAGCAATTCGATGAGTTCGTTTTCGTGAGTCATTTGTATTTTTCCTTGTCTATATGTGTTTTTTGACAGTAGCATGTCTTTGGGTTTGGCAATCCATGTCAGTGTTGCTATGCAGGGTTATGTTCTGGTGATTGCTAATCCATGGGAAGGCTCTCCTGATTGGTTGGTTTGTGTGTTCATTGATTATACTATTTTGCCCAGCCGAAAACATTCACTGTGTCGGCTTTTTCAGTTTTTCCAACGCTATATTCCCATAAAGGTAATTTGAGCTGCAAAGCGGCAACAGTGCGACAAAATACAGATGTGCTTTCTAGCGCAATACAGTTTTTACAAACTGACAATGTGCGACTACCGACGTTTCGACGTGCGACGTGGTGGCTGGTGCGACGCGCGACACGCGACATGCGCCCCACGTCGCTCGTCCCAAGTCCCACGTCCCAGCCATGCGCGCGCCCCACGTCGCTCGTCCCAAGTCCCACGTCCCAGCCATGCGCGCACCCCACGTCGCTCGTCCCAAGTCCCACGTCCCGCTTTTCGGCTCAGTTACCTACCCTTGGGGCAAAGAGCGTTCGTGAACAACAATATTCAATTTTTGAGCAGCGCTCAAAAAAAACGGCGGTGCTTTCTCTCACAGGAACACACCGCCGCACCCAGATTTTTTACAATGTCGGGGAATGTTTTCCCTTGCATGGGCCGTCCGGATGACGCGGACACGAGGACGCCGTCATAGTCCGGATGGAAGAATACTTCTGCCCACAATACTTGCAGGTGTACTGAGTTTTTTCGGTACCTTCATACGGGGCATGTTTGCCTTTGCATGGACCAGCCGGATGCCGTGGACACGAGGACGCCGTCAAGGTCCTGATGCTGCTGTATTCCATCCCGCAGTACTTGCAATAATACTTTTCCATTTCTACTCCTTTTCTCATTCATGAACTTTGCTGCTTGTGCCTCTGTTCTGCGTACCGAAAACTGCTTCGGTTATCCGCGCAAAATGGCCGGCATGATTGTTTAGCAAATCCCATGCCAAGCCTGTTCGTGCAGAGAAACACTTCCGTTTTTGACGTAATTCAAAACTCCGAGTAACAGCAGATGTTCATTAATATAATCCCCTTCTGTTTTTGTCAACCCCAGTTTTTTGATTACAGAATTATCAACTTTCAAGTAAATCGAAGAGTGACTGTTCAGAACTACCAATGAACCTCAACACCCTCTTTTTAACGCAGAGACGCAGAGTGTTTTCAGAGATTTGCCAACACGATAAAGCCTAGCGAGGCCAGCATGCGGTTGAACTGCACCGCTGCCGGCCTTCCAGCCACATCTTCTGACTGCAGAATATGCGTGAAACCTTGGTTATTGCTTTTTCTTGCTTTTTTGGGGCTTCTTGACAGGCTTCTCGTTGTCCTCGTCATCAAAATCCAAGTCATCAAGATTCAAGTCGTCAAGATCCAAGTCATCGTCATCATCGTCGTCATCCTCAAAGAATTTTTTGAAGTCATCAAAGAGACTTTTGGTAGCAATGGGGCCACTATCCTTGATTTGCTCTTGGACGGCTGTTGGTAAAAACTTTGAATTTTTAGACATATATTCCCATTTGTTGACCAGCGAATATCCGTGAGCAAGTAACTGCATCAGGATTTTCCAAGTCTCACATTCCGTTTGGAAATCATCTGTTTCAAATTCTCCGTTTTCGTTTTTGAAGCCAATTGAATAATCAATGATATTGGGGTAGCAATTTCGCTCATCGGTATCTTGGCTGAGTTTTGTCATGATGGCTTTCAATTCTGGAGAAAATCCCGTCATCTTGAACTTACTACGTTCAACGGGCTTGTCTTTTGCCAGAATCAAGCCCTGGGCCCCATTGAAGGCATCCCCAGGACAAACCTCTTTCTCCACGAACTCGATATGTCCAGAGTCGCAATCATTGAGAACCGCGCACTGTTCCCCCATAAAGATTTCCCCGGGTTCATTTTTGTGTTTCTTGTAGAAAGAGTCATAAATCTGCTGATTGATTTCCGCCAGTCTTTCACTGACTTCACTCGTAATTCTTGCGTCCAGATCATCGTATGTGTATTGATTGGCAGAGTCATTCTGTTTAACCTTTTTTAACCAGAATCGTGCCCGGGAAAAATCTCCATTTTCCAGAACGTCTGTTAATTTCCGCACATAGTGAAATTGAAAATCAACATCAGTCGACTCTGCAAAACTGTCCAGTTTCTCGTCATCAAATCCATGCTCGAATAAGTAGTCGAAGAGTTGTGTTGCCTTGTCCCTTTCAGAATCCTTCCACAACTGGCACATCTGCTCATACAGGGATGCTTTGTCGCTTTTAGTCAGGCTAGACCAATTGGGAAATTCGGCAAATACGATACGCAAATTTGATTTTTGCTCAGTCATGATGATGCTCCATTTAAGGTTGTTGGAAAGACGAACTGGTTAGCATAGATATTTCTTTGCCGCGTTTTTGACAGGCGCGGCCTACTTGTTTTTTTTGCCGACTGATTTCTTTTTTGGAGGAAAGAGTTCTGGGTGGTCTTTTTCCATATACCACTGCACCTCGCGGACATGATAGCCAGCGAGAAGCAAATCCAAATACCGTAGCATCTTGTCAGCCGCCTCCTTATAGGTCTCCCCACCGATACAGGGATTAAGCATGTTCAGGGCGTGGGTTTCAGGAAGCCGTCCCAGAAAAGCATTGGCCTTCATCATTAAGGCAAGGTCTTCTGGTATTGCCTCCCAATCGATTTCACTGTCAGGAATTGGTTCTTTCCGGCAAATGCAACAGCCTTTGTGCGTGAAATGGTGTCCAGGAGTGACATCTATGGCAAATCCACATTGTTCTTCTCCTGCATTGGTATAGACTTTCTGCCTTTTTATTTCATACATGTCATCCCATTTACTAAGTTTTCCGAACTTATTGGCAATGGCTTCAGTCTTTTGCTCAAGGGAGAATCCCTCCCAACCTTTGGGGAAGGAACATTTTTTGGGGATATTTTCCTCCTTTTTCTTTTCCGCCGTACTTGCCGGGGCATTCTTTTGTTGGAAAGTGTCAATGTCTGATTCACTGGCCACGGCAAAATTGTCAAAATCGTCCTTGCTGACGAATTTTCCAATTTTTCTTCCGTTGGGAGCAACTCCGTAAATTGTATATTGCTTCCCTGAAGAGACCTTGCTAACCGTCTTATCAACAATAGGGGAAATGAAAATCTTGCCGGTTTTGATGTCTATAAACTTAGCGGAAGTTTGCGTTTTTTCGTTTGACATGTCGTTTCTCCCTTGGTAATGTGATTAGAAGTTGGAAGTTTCTCTGATTACAATACGCAAATGGCCATCAATTTCTTTCAAAACAATGACAACAAGGTATGGATAATAATATTATCGCAAAACTGCTTTTTGCAAGTTAAGACACAACATACTATGATAAAAGGCAATTGTATCTCTCATTGTCGACATTATTGATGCTTGTTTTCTTTTGTCAGGGAGAACACGATTCCTACCCCCAAACATCCCCCTAACTCCTCTAACCGAGCCAACGTTTACCCTCTGCAGCCGAAGAGACCCTTCGCCGCCGCCGTTATCCGTGGAAATGTCTTCCATGGTGGTAGGGCGGCGAGACCCTTCGCCGCCGCCGTGCACGTGGAGAAACATGCCACCGCTGCGGGAGGGCGCACCTCCGTGCGCGCCGCCGTTATCCGTGGAAATGTCTTCCATGGTGGTAGGGCGGCGAGACCCTTCGCCGCCACCGTGCCCGTGGAGAAACATGCCACCGCTGCGGGAGGGCGCACTTCCGTGCGCGCCACCGTTATCCGTGGAAATGTCTGCCATGGCGGTAGGGCGGCGAGACCCTTCGCCGCCGTCGTGCCCGTGGAGAAACATGCCACCGCCAAGGGAGGGCCGAGCGTCTGCTCGGCCAAGATGCCAGTGGTAAGGTGCGCCACCGTCTGCGCCAAAAGTCATCGAAAGTTATAAAAAATGTTGCATGTGCAATGGCAACGCATTTTTGGCCGAATTAGGCATTATATTCATTGGGTGGAGGGCGGGGGTGGTTTCCCCATAAGGTAAAAGGGCGCAACGGCAAGGCATAGCGAGTTCTCCGCTTCCCCAATGCCCTTCTGACCAAGACTAATTTGACCGCTATTGGTAAGATTATTACCAGTCAAACTACAGGCACGGATAGCCTTCCCGCACAAAATATACCTTGTTTCCGAATTGGCACGCTGTTTGCTTTATGACCAGTAGACAGTTAATATCACACCAGCAACCAACAAAGAAAGGAATCAGGGTATGAATTGTTATTTTTGTCATGGAAGCAAATGGATGCAGTGGAAGGCACTGGGTTTTCTCAGAAATCTCCTGGACAACTTCAAGGGAACGATTGAGGATAACGACATTTTTCGACTTTTGGACTTTCCCGAGACAGAAAAATTGCTGGAGCAACTGTTAGACAAGCCATTCTACCAAGGCGTGCTTAAGAAGTTTAAAGAAAGACATGGCGAGCAGTGGCTGGAATACGCCTGCACGCGTGAAATTTTACAGACGCTATGGAATGACGAAAAATACCAATACCTGTTCAAGAAGTTCCTCCCTGCCCTCTTTGAAAAGGCCTTTGCCACGCCTTGGGAAAACCAGGGCCAGGAAGACATCTTCCACAACAAGATAGTGGAGTTGCAAAGCACCTTGAAACTTACCGACAGGGAAATCGATATCCTGATGGTCGCCCTGGCCATGCAGGAAAGCCTCATCTGCGAGCCATTCAATAGGCGGGGAGACAGACCTGCACGTAATATTTTCATGATGTCGAAATGCTTGAATGTCAGCGAATCCGTAATCCTTGCCAGCGTCACGGAGCAGAAGCCTTTGCGCCGTTTCAACTGCCTGGACAGTGATCTCGACTTCAATGGCTGGCTGCTGGAGTTTCTCTACGGCCTCACTGATGACCCGCTGGCCAGTTGCTACTATGCCAAAGTCACGGACGAGACCTTGCCCTGGAGCGACTTCACCGACCTGACCAAAAAGCACGGTGCCATCTTGAAACGGATGCTGACTTCTGGACACAAGCCCGCGAACATCCTCCTCTACGGCACCCCCGGAACGGGCAAGACCAGTTTCGCCCGCACCCTGGCCAAGGAAATCGGACGCACCTGCTACGCCATCGCCCAAAACCTCAAGGACAGGGACCGCAACTATTGCAGTTCCCCTGATTTCCGCTTCGGAGCACTTCAGGTGTGCGACGGACAGGTTATTCCCGAAGACAGCCTGATTATCGTGGACGAAGCCGACGATATGCTTCGTGGACTCGGACGCGACAACGGTTTCTTCGCCCTCTTCGGTGGCGCACAATCTCACAAGGGAGACAAGGGACTCCTCAACTCCGTCCTGGACACGATGAAGACCTCGACCATCTGGATCACCAACACGCCTGCAGGCGCACTGGACGAATCGTCCCGACGCCGCTTCGACTATTCCATCTGCTTCCAACCGCTGGACAGCGAACAGCGGAGGCACATCTGGAAGAACAATATCGCCCGCCTGAAACTGGGACGGCTCGTCAGCTCCAGACAGGTCGAGGAATTTTCCTCGCTCTATCCCGTCAGCGCCGGCGGAATCTCGCTGACACTGGAGAATCTGGCCAGAATGCAGCCCAGGAAGGCAGAGGTTCCACGCCTGATCGAACAACTGATGAAACCGCACTGCGAACTGCTGGGCGTCAAACTGGCGGATGACAAACTGCTTCCCTCGAAGGACTATTCCCTGGAGGGACTCAACATCCAGGGCGACGTGAAGTTGGAGCGCATCGTGGAGGCCATCCGCGCCTTCCAGCGCCAAAAGGGTGACAAGGACCCCGACCGTCCGCGCATGAACCTCCTGCTGGCAGGAGCGCCAGGCACGGGCAAGACCGAGTTCGTCAAATATCTCGGCGATGTCCTGAAAACGAAGGTCAACGTGAAGATGGGAAGCGACCTGCTGTCCATGTGGGTCGGCGGCACGGAGAAAAATATCGCCTCTGCCTTCCGGGAGGCCGAGGCAGAGCATGCCATTCTTTTCCTGGACGAACTCGACGGCCTGGTTCAAAGCCGCACCAACGCGCAGCGCTCCTGGGAGGTTACACAGGTCAATGAACTGCTCCATCAGATGGAGAACTTCGACGGCGTGATGATTGGGGCGACCAATTTCCTCCAGAATCTCGACCAGGCTGTCATGCGGCGCTTTACCTTCAAACTCCAATTCGACTTCCTGGATGACGAAGGCAAACGCATCTTCTTCGAGCGAATGTTCAAAACCACGCTGACGGACGACGAACTGCGGCGCCTCCAGGCCATCCCCAATCTTGCGCCCGGCGACTTCCGCACCGCCCGCCAGAGTCTCTTCTACTACGGCGGCGAAATAACCAACGCCCGGCGCCTGGAGGCCCTGGAACACGAATCCGCCGCCAAGGACGGCAGTGCCTTCGCCACGCGCGGGAAACTGGGGTTCTGCTGAACCTGAAGACTTAGAGTAACTGTTCGGAACTGCCAACGAACACCAATATCCAACTTTTTAACTCAGAGACGCAGAGAATTTTCTCAGATTGGCAGGCATGACAAAAAACTTAACGTATGCTCATAGGTGATACGACAAATATGGACCGATGCTTTCACTTTTCTGGTAACTATTCAGAAGGTTCACAAAACGAAAAAGGGGTTAGTTTCTCGTCCCACGTCCCGCCTATGCGCGCCCCCTCGTCCATCGTCCCACGTCCATCGTCCCACGTCCCACGTCCATCGTCCCATGTCCCTCGTCCCAATCATGCGTGCCCCCTCGTCCCACGCTTGAAGCCCCTCTGAACAGTTACCTTTTCGGAAACTAAAGCATATAATTCCACTTTTTTAAACCGCCGCCCACTCGGACGGCTTATTCCAGATACTTTCTCACAGTGTTCCGGGAAACGCCCAGGGCCTCGGCTGCCTTGGTGATGTTGTGGCTGTACTTCTCGCAGACATGCTTGACATGGTAGCGGGTGGCCTCCTCCAGATTATCGGAGATTTCCACCTTGTCCTGCGGGAGCAGTGCGGCGTTCAGTTCCTTGTGCTGGCGGATGAGTTCGCCATAATCGTCGATATCCAGAACGCTGGCACGTTCCAGAAGGTTATTGAGTTCGCGGACATTCCCCGGAAAATCGTAGGCTTGCAGAGCCGCCAGTTGTTCGGCAGAAGGCTTCCCGCCCCAGCCGTTGCGTTCGCGGTAGGTCTGGGCGAGGCGCAAGATATCCTCCTTGTGCTCCCGCAACGGAGGCACCCGCAACTGGACAATACACAGACGGTGGTAGAGATCGAGGCGGAACTTGCCGTCGCGCACCATTTCGGCCAGATCGCGGTTGGTGGCGGCAATGACACGCACATCCACCTCTACTTCCCGCGCATTTACGCCAAGCCGATGAAAACGTCCTTCCTCCAAGACCCGCAAGAGCAGGCCCTGCGCCTCCAGAGGAAGTTCCCCGATTTCGTCGAGGAAAAGCGTGCCGCCATTGGCCTGCTCGAAAATCCCTGGCTTTGTCTCGGTAGCGCCAGTGAACGCGCCTTTCTCATAGCCCAGGAAACGGCTTTCCAGCAGATTTGGAGTCACGCTGGAGCAGTTGAAGGGGACGAACGGCTCGTCCTTGCGCGGCGACTTGAAGTGAATCTGGATGGCGACCGTCTCCTTGCCAGTACCGCTTTCACCGAGGATAAGCACCCTGGCATGGTCGTGGACGGCGATGCGGTTGACATCCTCCCGGAGTTTCTGGATGGCGGCGCTGTCCCCCAGCAGTTCCCGATGCCCGTAGTGGCGGAAATGCTCAAGCATGCGCCTTTCGCCATCCGTCCACTTGCTCTCTGCCTCTTTGGCCGCGATATGCCGTATGACGCGCGGATAGGCCTGCTCGTCCTGGTAATTGCGGTAGCAGTATTCGGCGGCCTCCATGAGTTCCATGTACGCCTTGCCGACAGCCTGGCTCACGTCGCCATAGGCGGCCAGTTCGTCATAGTCCTGACTGTAGTATTCCGCGACGGCTACGGCGATGCTGCCCGAAGGGCTTATGTAGCTTTCGAGGCTGGAGCGGACCTTATCATCCATCCATCCGGGGAAATCCAACGCACTAATCCAGGTCACCTTAACCTTGTCCTTCTTGAGCCGCGCCAACGCCTTGCCGAGACGCTCCGCGTCCCCAGTCAGGGACACGCCCAGAATGGCGATTTCCGTATAGCCGGAAACTTCCTCCAGGTATTCGGGAAGCCGCCGCCGGCTCATGCCGAGGATGTCGGCAGTCCGAAAATGCCGCAGCGCCAATGCCGCAGCCACCGCATAGTCGCTGTATTTCCAGCCGGTCAGAATCAGGGTCTTGGCCATGTTAGTCTCCTGTGGAAGCCGTGGAAAAATGAAGCGTGAAGCCTTCCGGAATGCCGGTGCGCGCCACTATGCTGGCACAGGCTGCCGCATCCTCCAGCGCGTCGTGATGCCGGAAGACAATGCCGAAACGCTCGGCCATGACATCGAGTTTGTGCGAGGCCATATCGGGGAAAAGCCGACGGCTGATGGCCAGGCTGTCGGCATAGTCGAACTCCACGGGCGGCAATTCGTACAGGGACAAGACGCTCCTGAGCTGCCTCAGGTCGAACTGCGCGTTGTGGATGACTACGCAATCGGCAGACAGAAGCATTTGCCGCAGTTCCGGCCAAATGCAGGCAAATTCCGCGCAGTTGCAGACATCCCAGTAGGACAGCCCATGTATCTCCGTGAAATCCGGGCGCATCCAACGGTAGCCTTTGTGCGGGCAGACGAGCCATTCCTTGCCAGCCGTCACCAGACCATCGTCGAGAATCGCGCATCCTGCCGCGCAAATGCTGCCGTCCTTGCCGTTGGCCGTTTCAAAATCCAGTCCTGCCAGTCTCATAGTCTTTCCTTTTTTGGCCTTTGCTGCCTTATTGTGTTCCCCAAACATAAAGCAAATACAATGCCAAAAATCAATTTTTAACCACTCTCCGTATAATATATGCCCAAAACAAGTTTTTTGCGCTTAATTCTGGTGGATTTTTTTACCATTTGCGCTTATTTTATGAACAGTTGCGGAGGGCTTTTGCCTGGCCGTCGCCTTGACAGGCACTGGCATGCTATTTGCTCCTTGACAGGAAACGGAGGAAAACACCATGAATCAATTCATTGCCAACCACGAAATATACGCCAAGGTCATCTGCAGCCTCGTCCCGCAGACGAGAAAACGGCTCTGGATTGCCACCGCCGACATCAAGGACATGTATGTCGCCGAACCCGGCAGCGGCGAAATGATCCCCTTCCTGGGCGTGCTCGACCGCCTTCTGGCCAGGGGCGTTGCAATCCGCCTCATTCACGCCAAAGAGCCAGGCCCTAATTTCCGGCAGGATTTCGACCGCTACCCGCGCCTCTGGACGCTGATGGAACGGGTGCTCTGCCCGCGTGTCCATTTCAAATGCCTCATCGCCGATGGCCGGAAAGCCTATTTCGGCAGCGCCAATCTGACAGGCGCAGGTCTCGGGGCCAAAAGCGATTCCCGACGTAATTTCGAGAACGGAATCTTGACTGACGAGCCGTCCCTGCTGGAACCGCTCAGCGAACAGTTTGATGCCGTCTGGCGCGGAGCCTGCTGCCCCCAGTGCGGACGCAGAAAATATTGCAACGACTGCCCCCTGCCTGATTGAACCTCCCAGCGCGTTGGCCACAACTGGTAGGGCGGCGAGACCCTTCGCCGCCGTCGTGCCCCCTGGGAAACCGCGCCACCGCCGAAGGAGGGCCGAGCGTCCGCTCGGCCAAGATGCCAGTGGTAAGATGCGCCACCGTCTGCGCCAAAAGTCATCGAAAGTTACAAAAAATGTTGCATTGATAATGGTAACGCTTTTTTTGCCGAACAAGGCATTATATATTTATTGGGTGGTGGGCGGGGGTGGTTTCCCCCATAAGGTAAAGGAGAACAGCCTTGAGGCATGGCGAAATCGTCAAGTTCACAATTCCTGCCGCATTTCTTTCGGACAGAGCCCAAAACATAGTTGAGTTTTAGCACAATGCGGTTTTGATAAACGCTCTTTTCCCCAGGAGGGTAGGTAGTGCTGGCCGTGTTCTGACAAAATGTTGCTTTTGCTGAACGGCTGCTCTTCTCGTCGCGCGTCGAAGCGTCGATTGTCGCACGCGCGT